>Ga0154470_1072_pt1 | contig 55339 bp, 30 predicted proteins | sample RifGroC2_FD_115949 | JGI IMG/M metagenome (GOLD analysis project Ga0154470, IMG submission 115949) | Geobacteraceae bacterium GWC2_58_44 | reverse complement strand
AGGAAAACAGAGCCCAGGAATGCCCGGCGCACCCGGCGGGAAGGAAAGTTATTAACTTGTCAACACCCGGTTCTATCGGTTCCCTCCCAACACCAGTTTATGCAGTGGCTTCGCTTTGCTACGCACCGCATAAACTTTAATTCATTATGCCGAGCTCGGCATAAAAGCCATTCATTTCTTCCTCATGGCGACCAACGGGTATGAGACTGACCTGCGGCAGTTTTATCGCCGTCTGGTCGTGTCGAGTGTTAGAATGCCTAGAGTGCATGTTTCAGAGGTCTTTATTACTTTCATCTCTGGCTGCCTTAGCTACCTCATCCAGGTCTCTTACCGCGGTACTCCGAAAATCTTTCGGCAAATCGACTAGGATATTAATGTCATTTCTTGCTGTCTTGAACATTTCAAGTATCTCACTGATTTGCTCAATCGCTTTTTTATAAGCAGGGAAAAAAAGAACATAGCTTGTATTATTGATTAGTTTAATAGAAATATAGGGCTTATTATACAATTCCATAACTTCTTTGGATTTTGCTTCAACTAGGGATATCTCGTTTAAAATCACTCTTTCCAAGTCGATTCTTGAGCGGCCTTTGATGTACAAAACAAAGTAAATAAATTCATTTGAAATAATTAAATAAGTTCTAAAGAACGCCTTGCTGTCTTTAGTCAGTATCAATGGCGGATTGATTTTGATGACGGACAATATTTTGTCAAGATTTAACGGCCCAATTCTGTTGAGAACTTCTTGGGGTATTTTCGATTTATCCAGGAATATTGTTTTACCGTAAAGACTCTCCAAAAATTTAGACCTTGCAATGGTCAGAAGGTTAATGACTGGCGAAATGATTGACTCAATGAAGTTGTAGATAAAAACTGGTGATGGAATGCTTCTAGCAAGGATCAGGAAAACAACGAAGACAGCGATCAACACAAGCGGAATGAAAAGAAATAAGTAAAACTTGATGTCATCAGCGGTCATGTTTTTTCCAATTTATTCTTCTAACGTAGTGGGAGATCACCGGGCAGGCTTTTGGCCCGGTGCATCATCTTCCTTGTTGGAAGTTTTCTCTTTGTTTGTTTTGTATTGGATAGTGGCAAAATCCTGCCAAAGTCCACTTGCTGCAGAACCAAAACCACGACTCTTTTCGTTGTCTTCAAATTTACTGATAGCATCAAGTGTAGGTTGAATATGGCCTGTTTTGATTTGTTCTTTCATGACATTCAAACTGTTTCGCACGTACATACGCTCATAGCTTTGACCATAAAATCTCACGCCTTCTACTGTCGCAATACAGAGCAGAAATGCTAATACTCCGTAAAATAACCGCAGCTTAACATCAAATTTCAACTCAGCCCAAATCCACATGCCAAGGGCGATGAGAGCCAACGGCGCTATTCCTGGACTTATAAAGCCAGTCAGATATTTTTCCATTTAGTTCCTCTTCCAACGCCAGGCTGACCGGCTTGGCCGGTCCTGCCGTTTGTTGGGTTTTTCTTGTACCGTCACGACCTCATGACTCTCTGTCAATCTTTTTCATGCGCTCCTCCGAAAGACGGGTCTTTTGCGCTTGTTCCTCAGGCGTACCTGCCCAATCCATTCTTGGAGGAGGTAATTCATCATTAGCAATAGACTTCACAATGCAGCCTTCATAATTGCGTATAAAATTATAGAGTTGGTCAACCTGTGAAAGCTCACGTAAGACCACTGTTACAATATACCCCATGGCTTCTCCTTTCTCGTTTCAGGATTCCTTTCTGGAATCCGACATTTGGCCAACCAGGCACCGGTGGAGCGCAGCGAAGACCGAGTATCTCAGCTCGTTATCCCTTAAATATTGGCAATTCATACGTGGTGTCTGCAAAACAGGCCATCTCGACATCCCTCGCACGCCAACTGACCTTCGGTTGAAGCAGACTCAACAACTCTGCCTGCTTCCGACACCAATCGATCCAACAAAGGTAGGCATCAAAGTCATTCATTTGTAACGAAGTGTAGTTCATACGGAAACGCATGAGGCCGGAAGTTTTCGTTGGAATCTTTTTGTTGACCCACTTTGCCACCCTTCTATCGACCATCGGGTAGAGAGTCGGCTCATACAAGGCGGGGAATGTTAACGCCACCGCGATCGTGCGGGTAACCAGGCCACATGAAGAAATGAGACGATCTGCATTTTTTTTTGACGGATTGTTAACGAAATCATCGATTGCAGCTTTGAGCTCGGGCGCCCTGTTTCTTTCCGACAAGAGGAATTCCCCTAGCTTTTTTGTCCGTATTTCAGCTCTCCCGTGCTGACTATACATCTTCCAATAAGTCACTTCCAAAAATGGTGCTACATGGAGATTAGGTTTTCCAATTGCCTCTCTGAAGTGATCTTCAAATTTGACAGTGCTTTCTCGTTTATTAGTGGATTGGGCAAAATAGCCGGGATATCTTGATCTTTCAGAATAGGTTCTTAAATCGACAGGATAGTTATAATCGCACAGCTTCTGCCACCAAAGCACATCTGCAGCACTGAGTGGGCCGCAGAAATGACAGTTCTTCTCTCTGGCTGTCTCTTTTAGGCAGTAGGGACAAATCATCCGTCAACCTCGTTCCTCGCGACTCATCATCGGGTCAACTCGTAGATGACCGGATCTGTTAATCCCGCCGATTTGGTTGTTATCCAAGCTGCAAATTCTTATTGATTTTCGCACTCGCCTGAATTTATTAACCAATTCAATCAGAATAATGTTCCATTCGGGTGGATACACCCCTTCCGGTATAACATTCCAATCAGGGTAGATATACCTCTTCCTGCATAATATGACATTTGGGGAGGATATCCAACTCCCGGACCCACGCCACCTTTCCGGAACAGGTTGAAGCGAAGGCACCTGGTTGTAAACTTTTCCCAATAAGTGCGCACTATATTACGTCTCATACACCAAGTCAAAGGGGAATAGCCATGGCTTCGGAACCAGTCGAAATTTCCGTACGATACGCCAAGTACCTTTGTAAACGAAATGTCGCAGGTGAACACCATAACGAGTACCAGAAATGCCTGCTGCGCTTCCTTGAGACCTCTGCCGGGGCGCCGCAATACCAGCGCGATGCCGAGCGCATGCGCCACTTCATGAAAGAACTGGCCTCCGACAACAAACCGCTCCCCCAGCGCCAACATGCGGCCAATGCTGTATCCCTTTACTTTCAAATGCTCAAGGAGCATGGCTCCTGCCTCACCGGCGGCGGGACGGTTCCCCCCACCGACCGCGTGACGCACCCCGAGAGTGCTGCGCACCCTCTCTGCTGACAGCTGCATCCTACGATGCCCCGCCGCTTTTCTCATTATTCAGAGGCAGGTTATACGTTGAAATCCGATTCGCCTGAGTGGGACAGGTTGATCGCCACCCTCGCCGCAGAGGTGAAGGTCCGCCACTATTCGCGTAACACCCTCAAGACCTACGCGCATTGGTCCCGGCAGTTCCAGCGGTTTCTCCAAAACAAGTCCCCGGAAGAGCTTTCCACCGACGATGTCAAGGAGTACCTCACTTTTCTCGCGGTCAAGTGCCGGGTAGCCGCGTCGACCCAGAATCAGGCCTTCAACTCCCTTCTGTTTCTGTACCGCCACGGCCTGAAGCGGGAGTTCGGCGAACTGCGCGGCGTGCCGCGGGCCAAAAAGTCGCTGTACATACCGATGGTGCTCTCACGCGAAGAAATCGACGCCATACTCAGACATCTGGCGCATCCTTACGCCCTTGCCGTGAAGCTCCTGTTTGGCTGCGGCTTGCGCCTTTTCGAGTGCCTGCAACTCAGGATTGGGGACTTCAACTTCGAAGCGGGCATACTTACCGTGCACGGAAAAGGGAAAAAGGACCGGGGCGTGCCGCTGCCCGAAACCATCACCAGCGAGCTGAAATCACAGATAAAAGCCGTCGGCATCCTGCACGAACAGGACCTGAAGGCGGGGTACGCAGGGGTATTCCTGGATGATGCGGTCGAGAAGAAATACCCCAGGGCACCCAGGGAATTCGCGAACCAATGGTTTTTCCCTCAGAAGTCGCTGACGCAGTTGGAGGAAAGTGATGAACGACGGCGCTACCACCTGCATGAGTCCGAGTTGCAGGAGGCGCTCTACCATGCCGTCCGCAGCGCCAGAATCCCCAAGCGCGTAACGGCGCACACCTTCAGGCACTCCTTTGCCACCTATTTGCTACAGGCGAATTACGACATCCGCACCATCCAGACCCTGCTCGGGCACGCAAGCCTGAAAACCACAATGATCTATACCCACTGCGTCCCAGTTCGCACGGTTAAAGAGCCGAAAAGCCCGCTAGATTTCGACGGTCCGGATGGCGAAAGCTGATTCCTGGTCAGGGCAGACGCTTGCATGACGGAAACAGAAACCGCTGTTATGGTAGGGCTCGGTGCATTAAACTGCGCAGGAAGCGCTGGGAGGGCAGGGGGGGCTCATCAAAAGGGGCCAAATGCAAAACTGGAGCTACCTAAATGCAAAACTGTCGCCTTGTACGCAATTTTGGAGCTACCAAATGCAAAACTGTCGCCTTGTACGCAATTTTGGAGCTACCAAATGCAAAACTGTCGCTTTGTACGCAGTTTTGGAGCTACCAAATGCAAAACTGCCGTCTTGTACGCAATTTTGGAGTTACCAAATGCAGCAGTGCCGTCCTATGCGGTATTTTGGAGCGACCAGATGCAAAACTGCCGTTCTCGTACGCGATTTTGGAGCGACCTAATGCAACAATGCCGTCTTGTGCGGGATTCTGGAGCGACCAGATGCAAGACTGCAGCCCGGCTGCTTAAGCGGAGGAAACAGATGGGATGGGGTATTTCGAAAGGGGAGTGATGTCAAACGGGAACCTGATTAGTGCTGATCTTCCGCACGCTGCGCAAGCACCCCCTCCCCCTTGATGGGGGAGGGCTGGGGAGAGGGTGAAAGGGAGGGGGGAGTTTCAACCAGCGGAAGATCGACGCCAATCAGGAACGAAAATGAATTCGCAGTGAGAGCCGGGGGGAATACGGTCGAAAATTGCTATCGCCCTTGCGACTGACTTGACGTACTATGCGTATTGAGGCTGCATCGGGTCTCGGCCCTGGTGGTTGTAAAAAATCCGACAACCGGGCTTGAACGGAGGAGGCGTTATCGTGATGCAGAAGGCGGCCCAATTCTTCTTTCTCATACTGTTCGGCTATGCTTGCGCTGGGCAGGATCTGGCAGCTGCCGCTACTCACCAGCCGGTGCGGGCACGACAGGGCATGGTCGCGTCGGCGAGCCCGCTGGCTTCGCAGGCGGGGATGAAAGCGCTTAAAGGTGGCGGCAACGCGGTGGATGCTGCAGCGGTGGTGGCTATGACGCTGGCGGTCACTCATCCGGAAGCTGGCAATCTGGGAGGCGGCGGTTTTATGCTGATCAGGACCGCCGACGGCCGCAGCTCCTTTCTGGATTTCAGGGAGAGGGCACCGAAAAAAGCGACGCGGGATATGTACCTCGACGGTAAGGGGAACGTCGTCCCCGGAGGCTCCACTGTCGGCGTAAAGGCGGTGGGGGTGCCCGGGACTGTCGCCGGCATCGCGCTCGCCCTGCAGCGCTTAGGCACCATCAGTTTCGCGGATGCCTGCCGACCCGCTGAACTCTTGGCCCGAAAGGGATTCAGGCTCAGCAGGTACGAGGCCGGTTTCTTGCGCGCGTATGCTGACAAGCTGGAACGCTTCCCCGAGAGCCGGCGCATCTTCCTGCGCGACGGCAATTACTACCGCGAGGGTGAGCTCTTTCGCCAGCCCCAGTTGGCAAAGACCTTCGGCCGCCTGATCCAGCATGGACCCCGGGAGTTCTACCAGGGAGAAACTGCGAGACTGCTGGTAAAGGCGATGGGGGAGGGGGGGCTTATCACGCTTGAGGACCTGAAAGGGTACCGTCCGGTGGAGCGCGAGCCGCTGGTCGGAACTTACCGGGGCTTCTCCATACTTACTGCGCCTCCTCCCAGTTCCGGCGGGGTGGCCCTGCTGGAGATGCTCAATATGCTTGAGGGGGACAAGTTGCCTGAACTTGAGCACAACTCGCCCCGCTACCTGCACCTTGTGGCTGAGGTGATGCGCCGGGCCTTCGCGGACCGGGCGGCCTATATGGGTGATCCGGATTTCGTCTCGCTGCCGACCGCGGAATTGACGGCCAAGGGGTATGCGGCCGGCCTGCGGAAGGGGATTGACCCGGCAAAAGCCAGTGTCAGCAGCGAGATCCGTCCCGGCCTTGGCTCCAGGGGAGAGCCGGAGTCGACCACTCATTTCTCGGTGGTGGACGCGGCCGGCAACATGGTCAGTTGCACCTACACTCTTAACGACAACTACGGCAGTGGAGTCACCGTTCCTGGTGCCGGTTTCCTCCTCAATAACGAGATGGATGATTTCACCAGCAAACCTGGCGCACCGAACCTCTTCGGTTTGATCCACGGAAAGGCGAATGCCATCGCTCCCGGGAAACGTCCTCTTTCTTCGATGACTCCAACTATCGTGCTCAGGGACAATAAACCCTGGTTCGCCATTGGTGGCCCCGGCGGTCCCCGGATTATCAACGCGGTGTTCCAGGTGCTGGTCAATATCGTCGACTTCGATATGAACCTGCAACAGGCGATCGATATGCCGCGCATTCACCACCAGTGGTTCCCGGACATCCTGTATGTTGAGAAGGCGGGTTACAGCGAGGATATCGGGAAGGCGCTGGAGGCACGCGGCCACAGTATCGGGTTCAAGAAGATCAGCAACATCCAGGGGGTGATGATCGAGCCGGGGAGCGGAATGCGCGTTGGGGCATCTGATCCGCGGGGGGATGGCAGGGCTGTCGGGTATTGAATTCGTGAAAGGTGAAGGGTGAACGCCTTGCACCCGCCCCCAGCCCCCACTGCCATTAAGTTAAGGGAATGAGAAGTAGGGTGGGCCGTGCCCACCACAACCGCATCCTGATGGTGGGCACGGCCCACCCTACATGATTCACGGAATCACCGCTTAACTTAATGGCAGTGCCCCCAGCCCCTCCCATCGAAGGGAGGGGAGCTTGTAGTCCCCTCTCCCCTGGTGGGAGAGGGCTAGGGAGAGGGGGAAAATGCGCCGACTGCTAGAGTCGTTATGAGAGGTGGTTAGGAGATTTTTGATGTTTGTCTTGCGTGTATTGTTGAGTTTCAGTTTGGCTGCTGCCCTTGCTTTTTCGATGGGTTGTGCAGGTCTGCATCAGGGTGGGGATGGGAATAAATCTGCTGCCGAGGGCGCAGTTGGCCCGTTGTCCTTAAATGGCGCTGGCTTCCCCCCTCCCGACCTCCCCCCTCCGGGGGGAGGAGAGTTGGCTGCCTTGTCCGCAGTTGACCGTCCTGCGGCTGTACCTCAAAGTTATGGACGCGAAGCATCCGTACCTCAAGCATCGGAACGTCAAGCATCGGAACGTCAAGCATTCGATGCGGTCGTGGGTGAGTTGGAACGGCGGGTCCGCGGCAAAGTGTCCGGCGCCACGGAGCCTCTGGTGGAATACCGGGGGGCGGATGGGTTTTTCGGCATGGCTGTACCGGTTCCGAAATCTGTCGAGCTGGAGATGCGCCTGAAGAAGAGCTGGCGGGAGGGGTGCCCGGTGCCGATCAGCGACTTGAGCTATCTCGTCCTCGGCTACTGGGACTTTGACGGTAAACCGCAGATCGGGGAACTGGTGGTCCACAGGAAGTTGGCGCTTGCGATGGTCACCGCGTTTGGCGAGCTCTATGCCCTGCGATTTTCCATCGACAGGATGGAGCCGATCGAGCGCTACGATGGCGATGACGACCGGTCGATGGAAGCCAACAACACTTCTGCCTTCAACTGCCGGGACGTTGCCGGTCGGCCCGGCGTTTTCTCCAATCACAGCTACGGCACTGCAATCGATATCAACCCGGTCCAAAATCCCTTCCTGGTGCCGAAAAACGAGGCGCTGAAGGCGCTGGGATGGAACGGTACGGAGAAGAAGGCCGATTTCCTTGAGAGGCTGGGCTATCCTCATATCGGCACCGTGGCGAGCTTCTGCGAGAAGCAGGTTGCCAACTGCAGAGTCTCACCTTCCAAAGGTCTTCCTTTTCTGGACCGGACTAATCCGGCCCCGGGTCTTCTCGTGGAAGGCCCCGTGCTGCAGGCCTTCACCAGCCGGGGCTTTGAATGGGGCGGTTTGTGGCGCAACTCGGTCGACTACCAGCACCTCGAGGTTAAACCTGCAAAGCTGCGCTGATCCAGATCAATGGCCTTGATCCTTCTCCTGATTAGCCTCCAACCCCGCCTGCGGCGACGTTTTGTCCAAGAGCAAAATTGCCTACTGTCCCCATCCCCACCCTGACCCTCCCCTTGAAGGGGAGGGGACGTGGAGAATAAAGGGGGAACTTACTCAGAAGCACTCCACGCCGATGGCATGATGGCTCAATGATACGCGATTTAACGGGGACCTCCAACGCACCCGGTCCCCCAGGCTCGACGGGGGAGGAATCAGCCACGGCTAAGTGCAAAAAATCGTGAAGCGGCAGCATTGAAATGCGCAGGCAACGGGGAGGAGGGCCCATGGTAAGCTGCCGTTCCCGAGGCCGGCAGACGCGGTAAACATCGGTAACAATGAGGGGCCATTTCTTCGGCTTCCACATTAACTTGCCGTTACGCGTTTTAACGGCGGTGGTTACCAGATTTGGGTTATTTCGCCCTAGACCTTTTTAAAGTTGCTCTGATTGATTTGGTAATTCTAATCGCTTCGTCCTCGCCTTGAAAAAATTTCCCGCCTTACGCCGACGCAAAATCTCCAAGAGGTTACACCGAAAACCGCTCTGGCTGCACCGTTCAGAGGGTGCTTCAGCACCCGCAGCTGTGCATCTCCAAAATCCCTGAAAAGCGATAGGGATATTGCTCCCTTAGCGCGAGTTGCGGGCATGATTCTTGCGTTCGGGAGGCATTCGTTTAATAAGGTTCTCTCATCTAAAATACAAGTTACAGAAGTGAAGTGAATGGGGGCTTCTATGCTCAGAAAAGGATTGGCAACTCTGGTCTGCCTGGCGATCATGTCGGCTCTATGGTCGTGGGCCGCCTCGTTATACTACATCAAGACCAAGCTCAATAACGCCGGCGGTTCGATTCGGGTCCGCGAGTACAGCGTTCAGACCGTTCAGACCGGCTCGATCGGCTCGATCAGATACACCAACTTCACCACATCGGCCCCCGTGGCGGTCGTGGTTACTCCGGACCCGACCCACCAGATTCTGAGTCTGACCAAAAACGACTCCCCTGTGTCGATTCCCGATCCCAGGTCCCCGGTTACCGTCCTGTTCCAGAAAAACGGCCCGACGACCACCCGCGAGACCCAGTCTCTGCTTGCCACCTTCGTGATCCGCAGTGCCGGATCGGTTGCCCTGAAAACCTGGCAGCTGCAGACACAGAATGTGAATGCCGGCGGTACCATCACCACCAGCCGCGCCACGGACCCGATTAAGATCTTATCGAACTACGGTCAGCTGGTTTTCAAGAACTACCCCGACACCACACCGGTCGTGGTGACCGTTGCCGCAGATGCGGGGTACCAGATCAAGAGCATCCTGAAAAACGGTGTCCCGCAGCCAATCAGCGGCAACCCTGCCACGTTCACCATCGATCCCTCTGTCGGCAACGTGGTAAACGTGCAGGCGGCCTACCGGAAAGTCTCCCTTGCCGTCACTACCGGCGTGGGAATCACTCCTCTCAACCCGATCGTCGCGCACGGCGGCACGGTGCGACTGACCGTGATTCCCCCCGGTACCAGCAACGTCGTCAGCGCCATCAATGTCACACCGGGCACCACGGTTGCCATGGTCGACAACTTCGGCAAGACCTCGGCGCCGTTTTCCGGACCGGTAAAGGTGACGCTCACAAACGTGACCGCCCCGGTCTCCGTTGCGGCCAGCTTCGCCACCGATACCACGCTCGCCATGGAGAGAAACTGCACTTCCACCTGCCATCTGAATGCCAGCGCGGCCGTGCGGGCGGTACCCGGCAAGTGGCTGGCATCCCGGCACAAGGCAAGCGGCATCGACTGCGTGGTCTGCCATGTCACCATGCCCGGCCCGGTAGTCAAGGCTTCGGTCAATGCGGCCACCTTCAAGGTGACGGCCGCCGAGGCCGGCACGGTGGGGGGGTACTACTGCGCCAAGTGTCACAGCCTTGAGATCGGCCAGGGCTTCGACGCCTCGCTGCACGGAAGCAGGGGTGTGACCTGCAGCTCGTGCCACAGCGGCGGATCCCACAATCCCGCACCCTCCGCCACGGCATGCAACGGCTGCCATCTCGACGGCAACGGGGAGATGCCCCGGCATCCCTTCGCCATCGGGGCAACACTGTGCGTCACCTGCCACAATCCGCACTCCACGGCGGGCGCCCTGCAGGTCCAGCCGGGGGGGATGCATTTCAACAACATCACCAGCGGCAGCTACCCCGCCTCCTATGTGACCTCGAGGGCCGACTGCTCGGACTGTCATCAAAACAGCGCCGTCAATCTCACCATCCGGCAGCAATGGGACGACACCGGGCACGCCCGGATCGACGCTGCCGCCTGGAGCAAAAACGACTTCAAGACCAGGTCCGGTTGCGTGCAGTGCCACACCACGACCGGCTTCATCGCCTATTCCACCGGCAGGGTCAGCGCGGCCTGGGGGAGCGCCTCCGACAAGAGCAAGGAAATCCTCACCTGCGCCGGCTGCCACTCCGACATCGCCACGGGAGCGCTGCGCAGCGTCGCACCGCTGCGCCCCTTCGCCGGCGACGACTACAGAAACCGCGACGTGGCGAGCTCCAACCTCTGCATGAACTGCCACAGCGGCCGCAACAACGGCACCAGCATCCAGTCCAAGGTGGGGAGCGCCGACTTCGGCAATCTCCCCTTCGTGGCACCGCACTACCTCGCGGCGGGCGCCAACCTGCACGGCCAGGGGGGGTACCACATCCCGGGGCAGGCGTATTCCTTCTACTCCTCCAACAGCCACCGCGGCATCGGCATGGGGAACCGGGCCAATACCGGCAGCGCCGGCCCCTGCGTCGCCTGCCACATGTCCTCGGCCGAGAAACACCGCCTGAGCCCGGTAAGCACCGACCTGAACGGCGCCATCACCGGCATCAGCACCGGCGTCTGCGTCAACTGCCACGCGAGCTCACTGGACGCGACCCGGCTCGGCGCCGACCAGGCCGCCTTCAAAAACGCCCTCGAGATCCTGAAGGCGATGCTGGCCCGGAAGGGGTTCGTGGCGAGCGGCGAGTATCCCTACTTCAACAACAGCGACTGGGGCTCCGACCAGGCCGGCGCCAACGCCATGGGGGCGGCCTATAACTACGTGCTGCTCCTGAAGGATCCGGGGGCCTACGTCCACAACGCGACCTACGCCAGGAAACTGATCGTCGACTCCATCGACTCCCTCCACAACGGCAGCGTCACCGGCTCGATCGACTCGGCCCTGGCCACCCTGGTCGGCTCCGGCGCCATCTCGCAGCAGGCCGCCGATCAGCTCTCCCAGTACAAGGCGGTCACTACCAGCTGCAACCGCTGTCACGATACGGCCGCCACCGGGAGCCATGCCCGGCACCGGACCGACGGGATCAACTGCGCGGGGTGCCACAACGCCACGGTGCATTCCGGCTCCACCCTGATCACCGGGGGAACGGCGCACCTGAACGGCCAGCTGGAGGTGGAGATCGCGCCTGCCAACAACCAAAGCGGCACCGGCAACTATAACCGGACCGCCGCCAGCTGCTCCGGCGTTTCCTGCCACGGCAACGGCACCCTCACGGTGCGCTGGGGGAGCGGCGCGGTGAGCTGCGAGAGCTGCCACACGGGAACGGTTGCCGTGATCGACGGCGTGAGCGCCCCGAACCGCTCCCTTTCGGGGAGCAGCGGCCACGGCAGGCCGGAAGTCGGACTGCAGTGCCAGGAGTGCCACGACCGCAACAAGCAGCACCTGGGGGGCTCGGGGATGCTGAAGGACGACTTGGGCGGGGCGCTGAACAACGAGTGCAACTACTGCCACGACGACACCGACCTGGTCCAGGACGACAACCGCAGCAGGATGCGCAGCCACCGCAGCAAGAGCGGCGGGGTCTCCGCCTGCCTCGAATGCCACGATCCGCACGGCACCGGCAACACGTCAATGATCAGGAGCACGATCCTTGGGCAGCCGATCAGCTACAGCGGGGGTGAGATCGGGCTGGTCAATACGGTCACCAACCAGGGGCTTTGCCAGGTGTGCCACACCGGCACCAAGTACTACCGGGCCGGCGTGCCGGAAACCGAGCACGACAGCAGCGGCTGCCTCGCCTGCCACCAGCACAACGGTCCGGCCGGGGCCTTCCTGATCCAGGTCACCAAGCAGTGCGACTCCTGCCACGGCTATCCGCCGGCCGCCAGGGAGGCCGCCTTCCCGATCGGCTTCGGAACCATGGCGAACTGGTCCAGCGCCTCCTTCGAGCGATACTCGGGAGGCGGCGGCGCGCACCTGGTCCCGGCGCACGTGGCCAAGAGCGTCAGGCCCTCCGACGGCTGGAGCAGCTGCACCATGTGCCATGACCCGGGCAACCACCTGAAGGATCTGACCCAGGACAACCCGCCGGTCTTCATCAGCCACATCCGCATCAGCGTCGATGCGCGCTACCGTTTCGACGACGCCTTCACCGTGTACACCGGCGCCAAGCTGGTCGACCCGCCGGCGCGAAACGCGACCGGAAGCTGCTTCAACCTGAGCTGCCACATGAGCCCGTCGCCGCGCTGGAGCACCGAACGCTAACTGCCGCCCCGAGGCCCGGGGCTTTGAAATGACATTATTGAAATGCAATTAATAGGGGGGAGTATGCAGAATTATCGAGGTAACAGGCGAAACCGGCTCAAGGTACTGCTGGCGTCGGTCTCGCTGGGGATGGTGCTGAGCCACGGCGCCGCAGTTCAGGCGGCGCCGCAGTACGCCTTCGACTGTACCAGCTGCCACAACATGCCGCCGCTCGACTCCGGCACCCCCCGCAAGAACCCGTACACCGGCGCGGTTCCCGGCAACCACGAGACCCACTCGGACGCCACGGTCAACTCCTGCGCCGAGTGCCACGGCGCCGGGGTCACCACTCTTGGCAACGCCCACCGCAACAAGGTGATCGAGCTGACCGGGGAGATCGGCTACAGCCTGGGCTTCGTGAACCAGACCTCGCTCCCCCCCGTGCCGCTCGGCTCCTGCTCCACAGCCAGGTGCCACGGCAACGGCAAGGGGGTGCTGCAGATTACACCGGCCTGGGGAACCGCTCCCTACGCCGCCCCCGCGGACTGCGCCGAGTGCCACGGGGTGGCGCCGGCAAGCGGCAACCACCCCTCGCTGACGGCCGCCGGGCGCAAGCACGGCGAATACTACGGCACCGGGGTCGACGCCTGCGTCAAATGTCACCCGGACCATCTCGCCGAGGCGAAGCCGTTCGGCCACGCCAATGAGGCGGGACGCGCCATCACGCTCAGCTTCGGCTCTCCGGTTCCAGGCGGGAGCTTCGCCGCCGGGAGCTGCTCGGCCCTCTACTGCCACAGTAACGGCCAAGGGGTCGCCTACCCGGTCAGCTGGGGGGGGACCCTTCCCGCCGACTGCAGCGGCTGCCACGGCAACAAGACGAGCGGCACCCTCTCCGGCAGGCACGCCGAGCACGTGAACAACGACACGGCTCTGGGGACCAGCTACGGCTGCGCCGAGTGCCACGCCGACACGGTGAGCGACGACCTCACGGTATCGAACCGGGCGAACCACGTGGACGGCCTGATGAACTACTCGGGCGACCGGGCCGGGAGCTTCGGCTCGGGGACATGCAGCTCGGTCTACTGCCACAGCGACGGCAGGGGGACCATGAAGACGCTCGCCGCGGGCTCCTGGAGCAGCGGTGCGGCCATGGACTGCAAGGGTTGCCACGGCTCCGATGCCGCCCCCGCCTTCGCGAGCGTCGCCGGCGAGCCGGACTACGCCAACGCCGGAGCGGACCAGCCGCGCGCCAACAGCCACCAAAAGCACGTCAACTCCGCCGCGACCTGCCGGGACTGCCATGCCAGCGTCACGGACGACGGGCTCTCGATCAAGGCCGGGGCACCCCACATCGACCGGGTGATCGACACGGTGGCAGGGCCGGGTACCACCTTCCAGTGGGCCGGTACCACCTGCTCCAACGCGAGCTGCCACAGCGGCAACGGCATCGTGGCCAACGTGCTCCCCGCCAAGTGGGGCGCCACCCTGGGCTGCGACGGCTGCCACGGCATGGCCTCAAGCGGCTCCCTTTCCGGGCAGCACGCGAGCCACGTCAACAACCTGGCGGGTCTCGGGACCAACTACGGCTGCGTCGAGTGCCATGCCCCGACGGTGACCAACGACGTCAGCATCGCCACCCCGGCCAGGCACCTGAACCTGATGATGGATTACTCCGGCGCCAGGGCGGGGAGATTCTCGGGAGGAAGCTGTGCCACGGTCTACTGCCACAGCGACGGCAAGGGGACCATGAAGGCGCTGGGCGCCGGCTCCTGGAACAGCGGGACTACCCTGGATTGCTCGGGGTGCCACGGCTCGGATGCCGCCCCCGCCTTCGCAAGCGCCGCGGGAGCTCCGAACTACGCCAACGCCGGGGCCGACCAGCTGCGCGCCAACAGCCATCAGAAGCACGCCACGAGCTGCCGTGACTGCCATACCGGCGTCAGCGCGGACGGCCGCTCCATCACGGCCGGCGCCCCGCACGTCGACGGGGCGATCAACGTCGCCGCCGGCCCCGGACAGATCTTCAGCTGGGCCGGGAGCACCTGCTCCAACGTGAGCTGCCACAGCGGCGGCGGCATCATCGCCAACGTGGCCCCCGCCAAGTGGGGGGCGGTCCTCGACTGCACCGGCTGCCACGGCATGGCCGCAAGCGGCACCCTTTCCGGCAAGCACGCGGTGCACGGCAACAACAACGCGAGGCTCGGCACCAGCTACGGCTGCGTCGCCTGCCACGCCAACACGGTAAGTAGCGACAGCAGCATCTCCACCCCCGCACTGCACGGCAACGCCATGGCGGACTACTCCGGCGCCCGGGCCGGCAGGCTCGTCTCCGGGAGCTGCTCCACCGTCTACTGCCACAGCGACGGCAAGGGTACCCTGAAGCCCCTGGCCGCCAGCGACTGGAGCGCCGGGGCGCCCCTGAGCTGCTCCGGGTGCCACGGCTCCGATGCCGCAGCCGCCTTCGCGAGCATCGCCGGCGAGCCCAACTACGCCAACAGCGGCGCCGATACCCTGCGCGCCAACAACCACCAAAAGCACGTCACCTCGGCCGCCACCTGCCGCGACTGCCATGCCACCACCAGCAGCGTCGACGGTCTCACCCTGATCCCGGGTTCGGCCCACACCAACGGCGTGAACGACGTGGCCGCCGGCAACGGCAAGAGCTTCGACTGGGCCGGGAGCAGCTGCTCCAACGTGAGCTGCCACAGCGGCGGCGGGATGGTCGCCAACGTGGGCCCCGTCAAGTGGGGCGAGACCCTGGGTTGCAACGGCTGCCACGGCGACGCGGCAAACCTCGCCACCGACGCCCATGCCAGCCACGTGAGCGCCATGGGATACTCCTGCGCCGTCTGCCACGCCCAGGTGGTCTCCGGGAGCAGCACGATCATCAACCAGAGCCTGCACACCGACAGCGTGGCGCAGGTGGCCGGTTCCTTCGGCTATAGCTCCGCAGACAAGTCGTGCGCCAGCGCCTGCCACATGACCAGCGCCCCCAAGTGGAACGTCGCCGACTCCGGCCGCTGCGGCACCTGCCATGCGGCGCTCTCAGGCAACGGCGGGGTCATCACCAGCGCCGCACACGGCGTGCACTACAGCGCCCCCTACGGCCCGCAGCTCGACGCCGCCTCGGCCGATTCCTGCGCCGTCTGCCACGTCTACACGACCAGCACGGCGCCAAGCCACGTGAACGGGATCACGGAGCTTGCAGCAGACAGCGCCGTGATCGGCACCTGCGGCGGCTGCCACCGGCAGAGCAGCAACTGGAACACCGGAGCGGTGAGCTGCGAGAGCTGCCATACCATGTTCCAGGGAAGGGCCGACACCCTCTCCGTGATAGGGGGGGTGACGGCGCAGGACGTGAGCTACTCCGCAAGCTCCGGCCACGGCAAGAGCGGCGTCGATCTGGGGTGCAGCGCCTGCCACGACGGCTCCGGCGCCCACCTGAGCCCCGGGAGCAACAAGCGGCTGCTGAGCTCGCTCACCGGGCCGCTCAACACCGACTGCAACTACTGCCACAACGACCCCGCCAAGGTCGACAACGCCGGGTTCCGCAACATGAGCAGCCACATGACGGTCAGGGGGGGGGCGGCGGACATGGCGTGCGCGCTCTGCCACGACCCGCACGGCAGCGCCAACCTGTCCCAGATCCGCAGCGTCATCAACGGCAAGCCGATCACCTTCACCGACCGCGCCAACCACTGGGTCGACAGCGCCAGCAACCAGGGGCTCTGCCAGGTCTGCCACTTCCAGACCAACCGCTTCAAGGCGGGCGTCGCCGAGAACAGCCATCCGCAGACCGACTGCTTCACCTGCCACAAGCACAACGCCGCCGGCGGCGCCTTCAAGCTGAGCGAGGCGTGCGACGCCTGCCACGGCTACCCCCCCGCACCGCGCAACGTGGCGGGACTCAGCTTCGGCACCATGGGTAACTGGTCCAGCGCCCGGTTCGAGGATTATTCCGGCGGCGGCGGCTCGCACCTGGTCGCCGATCACGTCTCCCCCAACGCGAGGCCGTCCGAAGGTTGGGCCAACTGCGCCAAATGCCACAACGGCGGGAGCAGCGGTCCCGCCCCGTACCACCTGGGGAACGTCCCGATCGCCGACAACATCGAGAACATCAGCATCAAGATCGATCCCGCCTACCGCTTCAGCGACGACGCCTTCATCGTCTACACCGGGGCCAGGCACGAAAGCGGCAACAACAAGACGGGAAGCTGCTTCAACGTGAGCTGCCACTTCAAGCCGTCGCCGCAGTGGAGCACCGAAAGATAAGCCGGGGGCGAAGCTGCCCGAAGCCTGACAGGGGCGGCCGGAGGGAATTCCGGCCGGGCCCTTGCTGAACGCATAGCCCGTATTGATATAGAAGGAGCCGAACATGATGAGCTACCGCATGCCGACATGCCGCAACCGCCGGGCCACACTGGCCGGGCTCTTGCTGGTGGTGGCGCTATTCTCCGCAGGGGTCGCCCAGGCGGCGTCGCAGTACAATCTGGGATGCGACGACTGCCATACCATGCCGCCGCTCGATACCCCGGACGGCAGCAGGGATCCGGCCAACGGGGCCTTCAAGGGGAACCACAAGGGGCACTCCACGGAAACGGCGGCCTCCTGCGTCCCCTGCCACGGCGCCGCGGTGCTCGACTATGCGGCGGGGCACCGGACCCCGGACATCAAGGTGCAGGGAAACCTCAACAATTCGCCGCTGCCGGCAAGCTACGACCGCACCCCGGTGAACCAGAGCCCGGCTCCCCCGGTCCCCCTGGGGCGCTGCTCCAACGTGAACTGCCACTTCGAAAGCCAAACCCCCGCCTGGGGTGAAACCTCCTACGCCGCCCCGGCGGACTGCGGCTCCTGCCACGGCCTGGCCCCCAACGACGGGAGCCACCCCTCGGCAAGCGGCGCCGGCAAGAAGCACGGCGACTACTACGGCACCGGGACCGACTCCTGCGCCAAGTGCCACCCCGACCACAAAAACGAGGAGCTGCCGTTCGCCCACGCCAACAGCGCAGGTCTGCGCCCCCTGCTGCTGCGTTTCGACGCGGCGCCCAACAGCGGCGGGAGCTACTCAAAGCCGGAAAACCTCGCCTATCCCAGCTACCTGCCGAGCCAGACCGCAGCCGCGAGCCGCAACGGCGACTGCTCCGACATGTACTGCCACAGTAACGGCCTTGCGGGGGGGGCACCGCTCCAGGCCGCGGTCTGGGGGGGGAGCCTGCGCGCCGACTGCACCGGCTGCCACGGCGGCAACGCCTCGTCCTCCAGCGTCATCGCCTCGGGAAGCCACGCCGAGCACGTCCAGAACGTCGCCAATCTCGGTACCAACTACGCCTGCGGCCGCTGCCACATCTCCACCAGCGACCCGGCAACGGACCTTGAGCTGGCAAGCGGCGCCCTGGCCAACCACGTGAACGGCAGCGCCGAGGTCCTCTTCAGCGAGGGGGGGAACTACGGCGCGCTCAGCTGCTCCGCCACCATCTGCCACGCCGCCGGCAAGGCGGGCGCGCCGCAGCCGGCGCCCCTTTCCTGGGGGGGCGCCGCGCTTTCCTGCAGCGGCTGCCACGGCGCCAACGGCGGCATCGGCGGCTTCGCCAGCAGGTTCGGCGAGCCCAACTACCAAAACGCCGGCACGGTCGCAGCCGAGCTCGCCAACAGCCACGGCCCCAAGCACGTGACCAGCGCCCTCTCCTGCGTCGACTGCCACGCGACCACCACCGGCGACGGCGTCACCATCCTGAACGGCTCGACGCTGCACACAGACGGCGCCATCGCGGTGAGCTTCCCCGCCATCTACGACCTCGGGGGAGCCGGCTACGACGACGCCATCGGCGCCAAGAGCTGCTCCAACACCTACTGCCACTCCGACGGCAACGGCGGGGCAGCGCTCGAATTGGCCCAGTGGGGCGGGAGGAGCAGCTGCCGCAGCTGCCACGGCGGCGACGCCGCGAGCGGTGCCGCGGTCGCCACCTTCCAGCACCCCGCTCACCTGAAGAACTACTCGACCCTCGGGCGCGGCAACGAACTGCGCTGCGCCGAGTGCCACGCCCAGACCTCGGCCTTCGCCAACAACACCACGCTCGGCAACCCGGCCTACCACCTGAACCGGTTCAAGGATTACTCCGGCATCAGGGCGGGGGGGAGTGCCGGCTACAGCAACAGGGTCTGCTCCAACGTCTACTGCCACTCCACCGGCGAGGCGACCCCCGTGTTCCGCAACATGACCGGGAGCAAGGCGTGGGACGGGAGCGCGCAGATCGGCTGCGACGGCTGCCACGGCTACGGCCCGGGGAGCTTCGCCCCGGTGGCCGGCGAGCCGAACTACCCGAGCCGGGCCGGCGCCGAGAACAGCCACCAGAGCCATGTGGCGGGGGCGGGGATGGCCGACTCGCGCGGCTGCGCCATCTGCCACCGCAGCACCGTGGACCGGGGGGTCGCGAACCGGCTCAGGGACTACTCCTCGGCGCACCTGAACGGGGTGCGCGAGGTCTCCTTCGCCGTGATCGCCAACTACAGCGGGCAGTACCTGGCGCAGAGCAAGGGTTGCTCCAACACCTACTGCCACGGCGTGGCGCCATCGGCCCCCTGGGGGGCGCCCGGGACCCTTTCCTGCAACGACTGCCACAGGTCTGACGCGACCCTGGCCGGACAGCACGGCTCCCACTGGGAAGGGGCCTTCGCGGCGACGAGCTACACCGCTCCCGCCGGCAACCTGGCCGCCAGCGCGGCAGCATACAACTTCGAGTGCACAAGCTGCCACGGCGGCGCCCACTCCGGGGGGCCCGCCAGCAGCAACAACGCGGCCGAGGTCTTCTTCAACTACACGGCGCAGGGGCTGTCGGGTAGCTACAGCTACGGGGGCACGACGGCGGTCGACGGCACGCTGCAGTGGTCCAACGGCAGCTGCTCCGCCACCTACTGCCACAGCAAGGGTGACGGTAGCGAAGGTTTCGGCAGCGCCACCATGAACTGGGGCTCACCCGAGCGGAGCCTTTCCTGCAACGGCTGCCACGGCGGCGACTTCTCCAAGGGCGATCCGATCGACACCGGCCTGCACAGAAACCACCTGGACCCGGCGAGCAACGCCTCGCTGGGCGCCGGCAACGGCCTCAACTGCGGCGACTGCCACGCCCAGACCATGGGCTTTGCCAACAACACGACCGTGAGCGACAAGAGGAGGCACGTCAACAAGTTCCTCGACTACTCCGGGGCGCTGGCAGGGGGCTCCGCCAACTACGACCGGGCGGACAAGAGCTGCTCCGACATCTACTGCCACAGTAACGGCAAGAGGGGGACGGCGCAGAACCAGTTCCGAAACCCCGCCCCCTGGAGCGTGGTGACGAGTTACGGCTGCAACGACTGCCACGGCCAGGCCGATAGCCCCGACTTCTTCAGCAATCCCGCCCTGGGCGCGCCGAACTACGCCAACAGCGGGGCGCCGGGGGAAAGCGGCTCCAACAGCCACAAGGTCCACCTGGATAAGATGGGGATCGCGGCCTCCAACGCCTGCTACGTCTGCCACGCGAAGAGCATGGACAGGAACGCCCCGCTCAGGTTCCGCCCCTATTCCACCGCCCACCTGAGCGGCGCGGCCAACGTCTCCTTCGGCGCCTTCTCCAGCGCAAGGTTCAAGCTGATGAGCTCGGTCGCCAAGGCGAGCTACAGCGCGGCCACCAGGAGCTGCTCCACCCTTTCCTGCCACAGCGACGGCAAGGGAGGGTACCGGGAGGTCAAGTGGGGGGCTGCCGGCAACTGCGCCATGTGCCACCCCCTGAACAAGCTGTCGCGCGGGCACGCCTTCCATCTCTACACCTCGGCCGCCAACGAGCCGACCTTCTACGACAACTACACGGCGAACCGCTCCAACAGCGGCGTCGCCCCCGGCAGGTACAACTACGGCTGCGCCGCCTGCCACCCGGTCGACAACCCGAACCACACCAAGGGACTGGTGCTGATAGATCTTTACCCGGGGAGCGCCGACGTGGTAGGTTTGCTCCGCTCCAAAAACGGCAGCGCCATCACGACGGGGAGGGTGCCGGCCGGCACCCCCGGCTCCGGGACCACGGTGGCGGGGAACACGCTTACCTGCGACAACGTCTACTGCCACAGTAACGGCTACGCGGCCGCCCCGGTCTACGCCGTCACCCCCGACTGGTACAACGGCAGCTTCTCCGGGGACCGCTGCTCCAACTGCCACGGCAACTGGCCCAACAGCAGCATCGCCGGCTCGCCCAGCCACTACAACAACAACTGGATGGGGACCGGCGAAAGCGGCGGGCACGCCGTGGGGATCCACGCCAACTCCATCGCCGACGGCGCCCAGTTCACCGGGCTCGCCACCCCCGGCACCTCCGACATGGCGAGCCACGGCAACGCTGCCTACTCGACCACCATCAGCTGCAATACCTGTCACTGGGCCACGGTCAGAAGCGCCGTCAACGGCGGCAGCAACCAGTGCACCAGCGCCTGCCATACCGTGGCGGCCAACAAGGGGAGCGCTGTCATCTTCGACAAGTCGATGCACGTAAGCGGCAAGGTGCAGGTCGGCTTCGAGAGCGGGCTCACCTTCCGCTCCAAGGCGCAGGTGAGGGATTCGCAGTTCGCCGCCATCTCGTCGGCCACCCTTTGGCACCGCAACGGCAGCTACAAGATCGCCGGGACCGGGAGCCACGACTCCTCGAAACTGCCGCTCTCGGTGAGCTCCTACGCAGGCGGCAACTGCAGCAACGTGGTGTGCCATTTCAACAAGCCCGTTTCCTGGAGCGTCACGCCCGGCAGCGTCTCCTGCCAGAGCTGCCACCAGGCACCATAGCAAGGGGTAAGCACAATGAGAGACGAGCGGGAAACCCAAACAGATACGACATCGGGCAGCATGGGAGTAACTCCAGTGAACAAGGTGACATCAATGAAAGGCAGAGCAGGCTACCTCGCCACCCTGGCGCACGCCCTGGCGCTCGCCGCAGCGGCGGCGCTCGGCGGCGCGACTCCGGCTCAGGCAGTGATACCTATCATGCACAACAGCTCGACCACCACCTCGGCCTACTGGGGAGGCGACTGGGGGAAATCGCCCAGCAGCAAGTACGGCCGGTTCACCTGCGTCACCTGCCACAGCTCCAGGCTTGTCGGGGGGAACGCCAAGCTGGTCCGGGGGAGCATCGCGCTTCCCGGGGGGCCGAGCGTCACCGGGAGCGTCCTCTTCGGCTCCTACAGCGCCTACGGCTCAGACTCAGGCCACAGCTCCTCGACCCGGGTCTGCGAGGTCTGCCATTCCCAGACCTCGCACCACCGCTACGACAACTCCGCAAACGGCGCCAACCACAAGGGGAACCTGGACTGCACCAGCTGCCATACGCACAGCTCCGGGTTCGCCAGGATGAGCGTCGGCTCCGGCGGCTCCTCCTGCGACGGCTGCCACGCCGACCTCTACCTGAGCGCCTCCGGCTACGGCATGCACAGCAACGCCTCCGGGCTGAGCTACAAGCACTACATGGACAACGCGGCGGCCACCAGCGACCCCTCCCTCACCGGCGGTACCCTGGGGACCAGCTGGTACTCAACCGACATACCCGACGACACCGGCACGGCGCTCAAGGCGCGGCGCTGCCTGATGTGCCACGTGGACCACGACCAGTTCAACTCGCGCAAGGCGTACAACCTGAGGCCGAACGTCACCACGGTGCCGACAGCCGGCATGAACCGCGACGACAACCTCTGCCTGAGCTGCCACACCCAGGAGAAGACCAAGGCGTACCCGGGGCCGAACGGCGAGCCGAAGGTGCTCCCGATTCCCTTTCCGACCGTCGCCTACGGCAACGCGACCAGCGTACTGAACCACAGCACGCACGGCTATCCGATAACCACGACCTACGCCGACGGCTCCACCTTTTCCGCCATCTGCGTCAAGTGCCACAACGACTCGATAGGCAAAAACGGCGAGTCCCCCAAGAGCTCGGTGAACGGCCAGCGGGGGAGCTACAAATTCGGCGAGCACAACTCCTCGGTTCCGGCCCGTTTCGCCATCTTCAGCAACGACTTCTACCAGAGGCCCGCAAGCGGCACCACCCTGACCCTGAACGGCACGGCGAAGACCATCCAGGTGGCGCCGAGCCCGGGGTGGACGGTCGACATGCACCAGGGGCACTACCTGGCGGTCACCAGCGGCGGAGCGGCCAACAGCCGGGCCTTGATCACCGCCAACACGGCGGACAGCATCACGCTGCAGAGCTGGCCCGCCGGCCTGGACTCCGCGGCGAGCTTCGACCTGGTGGACGACAACCTCTCGGTGGACAGCATCTGCTTCAGCTGCCACAGCAAGAACGGTCAGGGGAAGGGAAGCGGGGAGAACCTGGACTGGTACGGGCAGCAGGGGATGAGTACGATGCTGGAAGACATCTACGACATCTTCGTGGGGGACTCGGGGACCCTGCCGGCCTCGGTGAACAGAAAAACCTCGGTGCCGGTCTACCTGAAGAGCAACAGCTGGACCAGCACCAACATCAAGGGGTACATACTGAAGAGTCCGGGCGGCAAACGGGTGATCAGCGGCCTGACCGCCGGCCCCACCGCAAGCGGCAATCCCAGCTATCCCTGGAGCTACACCCTTACCCTCGCCACCTGGGTCACCAGCGCAGGGGGAGGGATCGAGCTGATCAAGCCGGCCAGCCATCCGGTCGACACCTACGCGCGCCACGAGAGCGACGAGCGGGTCGGCGCCGGGGAAGGGTGGACCAAGGGGGACCAGGGGGTCACCGTCACGGCCTCGACCACCCAGATAACCGACAACACCAAGCTCTGGAGCGGCTCCGAGTTCACCGGTCTTAGCATCGTCTTCCCCAGCGTCTTCGACGGCTCCGGGAAGTGGGTCAGCTCCACGGTCAGCGGCGGCGGGACCGGCACGGTCAGCTTCAGCCCCGCGGTCACCGGGCTCAGCGCCACCGGCGGCGACAACTACTTCATAGGTACGCGGCACGTCTCCTGCGCCGACTGTCACAACCCCCACGCCTCCTTCAAGAACCCGGAGGGGAGCGTGAGCTCCGCGGACGCGACCCACCTGACCGATACCCGTCACGCCGACGTGCCGGGGTGGTACGACGGCATCTGGGTCGGGCATCTGCTCAAGGTCCGCTCCAGCACCCATGTGGAGCAGGTCCGCTTCATAACGGCCTTCGACAAGGAGAGCGGTCAGTACACCGTCTCGCTCCCCTGGAGCGCCGTGCCGGATGCCAGCTACAGCTACGAGGTCCTGATGGGCGAGAAGTGGAGTGCCGCGGGTCAAAGCGGCGGGCGCGCCGGATCCGGCTCGTCCGGCAGCTGGGGGGTCGTGGTCACCAGCTGGCGGCCGGCACCCGCCTACGGCACCATGACGGGCGCCTACAGCCTGAAGAAGATCGAAAACGTCTTCGACAACCTGAGTTCCACCGGCCTGCGCGGCTCGACCGTCGCGGGGCAGCGCGACCTCTGCGTCAGGTGCCACAGTTCCTACTCGTTCGGCACGGCAACTCCGATGACGCCGTCGGGGGGGCCGGACGTGAACGTCGGGGCGCGCTCCACCGATATCGTGGAGGAATTCAACCCCAACAACCCCGCGCACCATGCGGTCTACGCCCGGGGCAGGAACCAGCCGATCATGGCGACCGGGGACGCGGCCGGCCACAAGAGCAGCTACAACCCCTACTGGCCCGCCTACGGCGCGCTCCCCGGCGCTCCCTACAGCAAGAGCACCCTGGGGGCCGCAAACGACACCGGCAAGACGGTGAGCGTCTCCACCAATGGGGTCGCCACCTTCGCCGGCGGCTCCATACCGAGCACCGTGATTCCCGGTTGGTTCCTCTACGTCAACACGGCGGCAGGCGGGAGCGCACCCGCCGGGACCGCCCTGGCCCAGGGGGCGACCCAGGGGTGGTTCGAGGTGGTCACGGTCGATGCCGGCAACCAGGTGACCGTGAAGCCGAAGCCTGGCACCGCCTACAGCGGCTCCTACTTCAAGCTCACCGCAGGGATCGGGAACACCTTCGTCCCCCCGTTCGGCCCCTGGTCGATACTGCGCTGCACCGACTGTCACGGCTCCACCAAGACCGACCCGGTGGGACCGCACGCCTCGGTGAACAGATGGCTGATCAAGTCGCTCGACAGCGACCTCAGCTTCGAGTGGTACGACGGCTCCGCGACCCTGGCCACCATAAAGCCGAACACCGGGGCGGTGAGCGCCATCTTCTGCTTCAACTGCCACAGGCGCGACGTCTACGGCGATTTGAACAGCTACGCCGACACCACCGGGATCGCCACCAACCAGATCGCCTATCGAAGCTTCTCCAGGCAGGCCCATTCCGGCGATACCGGTACCGGCCATCCGGACCGCCTCGCGCTGAAGGGGATGCACAACGACGATACCGGGCGCTGCGCCAAGGTCGACACCCTGGTCTGGAAGGATATCTCCTGCAGGCACTGCCATGCGGGGGACAAGGTGGGTGGCATCCACGGCACCAATGCCGTGGCGACCAAGTCCAACGCCCCCAACGTCGGCAAAGGGCAAGGGAAGCGCTTCCTGAACGGCGCCACCTGGGCCGGTTACAACATGCCGACCACCAACGTGGTCAGCTGTTACACCAAGACTGCGGACAACTCGGTATCGACCTGCAATCGCACCCAGAACGACATCACCACCTCCGCACCGCTCTACAACTACACCAGCGCGCGCTATTAAGGCGGGCTGAACCATAATCAGGTCGACCAAAAGGGGGCTTGTCGCTAAGCCCCCTTTTGATATCGATACCAGTAGTTGCACAATCGGCAAAAAAACGTTATCAAGGAGCGGTGACTCAGGCCGCTCAAGGCCTGCACCCCTGTTTTAAGGATTTTCCGCCCGATGTACAGACTTTTGATTTCCAGAAGGGTTGCCATATACCTTTTGAGCGTGCTGCTTGTGGTTCTGATCGCCTCGGCGCTCATGCCGAGCAACCTCACGCTCTCCGCGGAAAAATGGCTCGAGCTGGAAAGAAAAAGCCCCACCCTGTTCTGGATCTATGCGCACCTCTCCACCCCCTTCCTGGTCAGGAATCCCTTGTTCCAGCTGGTATCGCTTTTGCTCTGTCTCTCCACCCTGGCCTGCACGGCGGACCGGGTGGTCAAATGGGGGAGATCGCGCACCCTTTTATTCGAGAAGGAGAAGGCCTTTTCCTTCGCCGTGACCCGGAGCTCGGTCCGTGATCCGGATGCGGTCCGGGACCGGGTGGAGGGCTTTCTGGCCCGGGGAGGCTGGCAGGTGAGCCGGGAGCAGACGGAAGAACTGACCGTGATATCGGGGCAGAAGGGGAGCTCCGGCTTCTGGGGTTCGGTGGCGTTTCACGCCGGGCTGGTCTGCTGCTTCCTGGCGGGGCCGGTGACGGTGTTTACCGGCTTCAGCGGGGAGGTGACCGTCACCGAGGAGGTCTCGCTCCCCCTGAGGACCGCAATGGTCGCCCATCCGGGACACGATGCCGCCGCAATTCCCGCCGAGCTCCAGCTCCAGGTCGACCATCTGCGGGGGGAGTACTTCCAGGGGCAGTACCGGCACGACTTCGGCGGGGAACTGGCGCTCAGCGACGGCCGGGGGAGCCAGCGCATCCCTTTCGCGGTCAACAGGCCGGCCAACTTCCGCGGCTACCAGTTCTGCCTGAGCGAGTACGGCAACGCCCCCAGGCTGGTCCTGGAGCGGGATGGCGAGACGCTTTTCGACTACTACCTCAATCTGAGGCATCCGGTCGAGGGGGACCGCTTCGACCTGGAGCCCGGGCTGCGGGCCCTGGTACTGTTCTTCCCGGACTTCTACCGGCAGGGCGACCGGATCGGTTCGCGTTCGCGCCGTCCCGACAACCCGGTCACCCTGGTCAGGCTGTTCCGGGAGGAGCGGGAGGTCTTCAGCGGGCTGTTCAAGCCCGGAGAACGGCAGGTCTGGGAAGGGACCAGCATCGGGATCCCCGACTACCGGCACTGGGTGACGCTGACCGTCACCAAGGAGCAGGGGGTCCTGCTGGTGATGATCGGCTCCCTGCTCGGGGGCGCGGGACTTCTGGCGCGCTTTCTCAGCAACGAGAGAAGGATCGAGTTCGAGATCTGCCGCCTGGGGGAGGAACCCGGCGTCAAGGTACGGGGCTACAGCAGGTACTATCCGGCATTTCTGGAAAAAGAGGTGCTGGCAATCGCGCAAAAACTTGCAGAGGGGAGCTGCTGATACCCCGCTGTTACATCTGGTTGGCTAGGCGGAGCAGCTCCAAGATGCAAAGCTGGAGCTTTGCCGCCAGGCGGCTGGGTGGTCCCCAAGCTGGAGCTTGGGAACCAGAACGCGCTAATCAGATTAAGTTAAGCTCCTACCTGCTGCTCGCGCCCTCCCCCTTCAAGGGGGAGGTCAGGAGGGGGATGGGGGTGTTTTTGGCACCGGAGCTGCCCCATCCCCACCCCAACCCTCCCCTTGAAGGGGAGGGGGTTTTTCAGCGGAAGATTGACGCTAATCAGGTAACTTAATGGCAGTGCTCCCCAACGCTCCTCCATCAAGGGGAGGGGGCTACCCCCCCTTTGTCAACGGGGAGCTTGGGAACCGGAACGCATGAGGCTGTGCGGATTTAAACAGGTGAGGGATTAATGGCATTTTGGGAAGAGATTTTCCTCTGGATCAGCATCGGAAGCTACGCCGTCTCGTTTCTGCTGTTCCTGAACGGGCTGGTTTTCAAAAAGGAGCGGCTGCAGCTGTACGGCTTCTGGCTGACCGCGGCAGGCTTCGGCTGCCACAGCGCGGCCATTGCGGTCAGGTGGTACGTCACCGGTCACATGCCGGCCATGTACACCTACGAAAACTCCCTGGCGGGGACCTGGATCATCATCCTCACCTACCTGGTGCTGCGCCGGTTTTTCCCTCCGGCGCGCCCCTTCGCCGTTGCGGTCACTCCGCTGGTGCTCCTCATCCTGGGAAACGGCCTGCTGGTCGGAGGGGAGCTCCGCCCGCTGGAGCCTGCTTTTCGGAGCAACTGGATCTTCGTGCACGTCCTTTTCGCCTGGTTTTCCTTCGGCTCCTACCTTACCGCCTTTTGTGCCGGAGCCATGTACCTGCTCAAGGAAAGATCCAGCAGCGGTTTCCTGATCCGGCTCCCCGAACTGAATCTTCTGGAGGAGCTATCCCTCAGGCTGATCCTGTTCGGCTTTTTCGCCCAGGCGGTGATGATCGCAAGCGGCGCCATCTGGGCTCACGGCCTTTGGGGCAGGTACTGGGGCTGGGACCCCGTGGAGACCTGGTCCCTGATCTCCTGGCTGCTGTACGGCACCAATCTGCACCTGCGGGTGACCCTGGGGTGGACCGGGCGGAAGGCGGCCTGGATGGCGGTGCTCTCGCTTTTCGGCATCATCTTTCTTTTTTTCGGATTCGGACACGGCTCCAGCGTCCATACCATAGTGTTTTGAAATAAGGCAGCCACGGCAAAGGAGAGACCATGATCAACCGCTTATCAGGGATGAACGTCACCATTTTTCTCGCTTTCACGCTCCTTGTCGGCTGCGGCGCCAACAAGGCGGAGGAGGAGGCCAGGGGTTTCGTGCAAAGTTACTGCAGCATCATGCAGGACGCCTACTCCAGGGTGGACCTGAAGATACTGGGGCAGATGACGACGGAAAAGGAAATGAGGAAACTGATTCCGCTTTTTCAGGCCATGTCCGTCACGGGGAACTCCATGAAGACCGAGATCCTGGAGTTCAAGATAAAGAAGGCCAAGGTGGAAGAGAACAGGGCGACGGTAAGGACCTCGGAAAGATGGCGCTACTGGTGGACCGATCAGAAAACGGGGGTGATCACCAAGCCGAAGCATGAGGAGTCGTACGACCTGGAGTACAACCTGCTCAAGGTGGGCGGCAGCTGGAAGGTGGACTCCATAAAGAACCTGAATGACCCCGGGAAGTAAGCTCCGGGCCGAGGGAATTTTTTCGGCGGGAGATCGGCGCTGCTGGAAAGTTACAGCAATGGCTAGCAGCAACAGTTAGCGCCAATCTTGCGCTGCAAAAACTCCCCCTTCAAGGGGGAGGTCAGCAGGGGGATGGAATCTGGAGTGAGAAACCGGGGCAGGGTTATCTGTTGCTGGCTTGGATTCTGCCGGTTCTCTTGCGGATATTCCTGAGGTCGACGTAGCGGCCGAATTCGGCATCGGTCTCACGCATGTGATGGGTGACCCAATTGCATAAGAACCACAGCAGCTCGACCGATATGCCGGAACTGGTTTTGCTTTTGTTTTGAAGTTCCAAAATTCTGCAGTTGAACAATTTATGCTCTTCTTTATGCTCGACGAACTTCGGATAGGAACTCTCCGTCATCCACCCTTCCTCACAAGCAAAATGCATCCCGGCGTAATCAACCAACTCGTCCACAAAGGACGGCTCGATATCGGCACCGCATCTGAATTGATCGTAGGCCTTGTTTATCAATTGTACAAGGTGCTCGTGGTGTTGGTCGATTTCATGGATGCCAAGCAGATAACTAACATTCCATTCAATAATAGGCATACGACTCTCCGAAGGATAGGTACGGCTGCACTGGTTGTCAGACCAGTCGCCTTGGGAAAACCTTGTCAGGGACTCTTCAGGCAACAAAAAAGCCGGGGCCTGAATATCAAAAAATGATATTTCGGCGACCCGGCTGTCTCGGTGAGACCCGTGGGCTTTCCGTCCCATCCTCGCGGATGGTTTAGTATTGTCGTATATCTGAAGCAATGGCAGAATTTTGCGGTACGATAGCGCAAGGGAGCTTTAATGTCAATGCTGCTTTTCCCGTTCCTGACCAAAGCCGGAGGTTACTCGTATGTCATCGCAGCGGCGATCCGACAGCGACATGAAGCAGGGCAACCCCGCCCCGCTGGCCCTGCTCTGCGGCGCCCCCCTGGAAACGGGGCGTTTCCTGCTGCTCGCCCTGAACATCACCGACGCGGTCGCGGATCTGCACAGGCAGGGGCTGATCCATGGCAACATCAATCCGCACCGCATTCTGGTCCACCAGGAGACGGGAGCCGTGACACTCGGCTCCCCTTCGGGAAAGCCCCAGCTTCCCTACAGCCACCCGGCGCTCGGGTACCTGCCGGAGGGGGAGCTGTCACCGCCTTACATGTCTCCGGAACAGACCGGCAGGATGAACCGGGGGGTGGACCAGCGCAGCGACCTCTATTCGCTCGGCGTCGTGCTGTACCAGATGCTCACCGGCACGCTTCCCTTCCACGCCGACGACCTGATGGAATGGGTACACTGCCATATCGCCCATCCGGTGCGTCCTCCCGGCGATCTCCTCCCGCAGGGTCCCGCGCTGTTATCCGATATGGTCCTGAAGCTCCTTGCCAAGGAGCCGGAAGAGCGCTACCAGAGCGCCGCGGGGCTGGCGGCCGATCTGCGGAGATCCCTGGCGCGGTGGCGGGAACAGGGGGAAATCGAACCCTTTGCGCTGGGGGAGGAGGACATCTCGGAGCGGCTGCTGATCCCCCACAGGCTCTACGGCCGGGAGAGGGAGCTGGCTCTGCTGCTGGCTGCCTTCGACCGGGTGGTGAAAGAGGGGAGGGCGGAAGTGGTCATGGTGTCGGGCTATGCCGGCATCGGCAAGACCTCGCTGGTGCGGGAATTGTACCAGCGGGTGGCACACGAGCGCGGCTTCTTCCTGACCGGAAAGTTCGACCAGCTCAAACGGCACGTCCCCTACGCGACGGCAGCCGAGGCGTTCCGGGGGCAGATAAGGCAGATGCTCACCGAGGGGGAAGAGCGGATCGCCAAGTGGAAGGGGGAACTCCTGGAGGCGCTGGGGGCCAACGCCCGGCTGATGCTGGACATCATTCCGCAGCTGGAACTGATCCTGGGGCCCCAGCCGGCGGTGCAGCAACTGCCCCCGTCCGAGGCGCAGAACCGCTTTCACATGGTGTTCCGGCAGTTGGTGGCGGTGTTCGCCAAAAGGGAGCATCCGCTGGTGGTCTTCCTGGACGACCTGCAGTGGGCCGACCTCGCCACGCTCAAGCTGATCGAGCACATCATGACGCATCCCGAGACCGGGTACCTGCTTTTGATCGGCGCCTACCGGGACAACGAGGTCGGCGCCACCCATCCGCTTCTCTTCTCGCTGCAGCAGCTACGCGATGCCGGAGCGCCGCTCAGCTCGATCACCCTCTCCCCTCTGTCGCGGGACGATCTGGCAAATCTGGTGGCCGATGCGGTCTGCCCGGAGCAGGCGGCACGCTGCGAACCGCTGACCACCCTGCTCTTTGAGAAGACCGGCGGCAACCCCTTCTTCATCATCCAGTTCCTGACGGCGCTCTTCCAGGAAGGGCTGCTGCAATTCGACCGCAGCCGCCGGCTCTGGAGCTGGGATGTCGGCCGGATCCGCGACAAGGGGTACACCGACAACGTGGTCGATCTCATGCTGGGGAAGCTGAAGAAGCTCTCCACCGCAACGATTGAGGAGATGAAGCTCGCCTCCTGCATGGGGAACAGGATCGACCTGCAGACCTTGACCATGATCAGCGCCCTGCCGGGCGCCGAGAGCCGCGGCATCCTGGCGGAAGCGGTGCAGGAAGGGCTGCTGGTGCGCCTCGACGGCGATTACTCCTTCCTGCACGACCGGGTCCAGGAGGCCGCCTACTCCTTGGTGCCGCAGGAGCTGCGGGTGGTGCTACATCTGAAGATCGGACGGATCCTGGTGGCGCAGCTCTCACCGGAAGCGGTCGAGGAGCGGGTTTTCGAGGTGGTGAACCAGCTGAACCGCGGCGCGGCGCTGATAGGCGACCCCGGGGAAAGGGAGACGCTCTGCCGGCTCAACACCCTGGCGGGAGGCCGTGCCAAGGCCGCCGTCGCCTACGACTGCGCGGCCAACTACCTGGAGAGGGCGACGGCGCTCCTGCCCGACCGCGCCTGGGATTCCCGCCATCCGCAGACTTTTTCACTTTTCCTGGAGCTTTCCGAGTGCAAGTATCTAAGCGGCCGCTTTGCCGAGGCGGAGGCGCTCTTCTGCGTGATCTACGACCATACCCGCTCCGACCTGGAGCGCGCCCGGGTCCTGCGTCTGCGCGGCAGGCTCTGCCAGGTGGACGGGCGCTTCCGGGAGGCGCTGACGCTGACCCTCGAGGCCCTGCGGCTTTTCGACATCATCCTGCCCGATGCCGAGGAGGCGCTGCTTGAGACGTTCGCAGCCGAGATGGAGCAGATCAGCACCGCCCTGGCCGGACGGCGGGTAGCGGAGCTGGCGGAGAGTCCGCAAATAAGCGATCCCGACGGCGCCATGATCATCTCTCTGCTGGTGGAAGCACTGGGCTCCGCCTACGCCGCAGCCCCCCCCTACTTCCCCGTGCTCGCCGCGAAGGGGGTCAATTATTCGCTGCGCTACGGAAACAGCGTCGACTCCTGCCTTGCCTACAGCTCGCACGCCATCGTGCTGATAGGGGTGCTGGGCGAGATCGAGCAGGCCTTCCAATTCTCGGAAATGGCGCTCGCACTGGCGGAGAAGATCGCCGATCCCAGGATGCACGGGCTGGTACTTTTGGGGCACGCCGGGCTGGTGCTCCCGTGGCGCAGCCCTATCGCCGCCTGCCTGCCGCTTCTGGAGCGCAGCCTTGCCGCACTCCTTGCCGCGGGCGATTTCCTGAACTGCACCCACGCCCTGCTGCTGACCGCCTGGTCGGTGATCGAGAAGGGGGAGACCCTGGATGAGGTTGCCAGTTGCAGCAAAAGATACCGGAGCAGCGCCAGGCAGATGCACAGCGAGACCATGCACGCCACGCTAGGGCTCCCGCTGCAGCTGGTGGCGAGCCTGAAGGGGGCGACCCGCGAGCCGGGAAGCTTCGACGACGACGCCTTCAGCGAGGCGGAGTGCATCGAGCGCTTCACCCGGGCATCCTGGCACGCGGGTCTCGCCTACTTCCATGTCATGAAGCTTCTGAGCGCCGTGATCTACCGGCGGCATGAACAGGCGCTGCAGGAGGCAATGCAGGCGGAGCCCGTGCTGCGCCTGATGATGGCGATGCCGGTGGCCGGAACGCTCTGCTTCCTGCAGGCGCTCACCCTGGCGGCGCTCCATCCCGGGCGGCCTGCCGAGGAGCAGCAGCGGAGCGCCGGCAGGCTGGCGGAGCTTCTGGCAAAGCTCAAACAGTGGGCGCAGAACTGTCCGGAAAACCACGAGAACCGTTACGCCCTGGCCGGCGCGGAACTGGCGCGCATCGAAGGGCGCGAACTGGAGGCCGAGCGCCTCTACGAGCAGGCGATCGGCTCGGCCCGCAGCAACGGCTTCCTCCCCAACGAAGCACTCGCCCTGGAGATCGCAGCGGAGTTTTACGGCGCACGCGGACTGGAGCGCATCGCCCGGAGCTACCTGCGCGACGCCCGCGCCTGTTACGCCCGCTGGGGGGCGGACGGCAAGGTGCGCCGGCTCGAAGAGCAGTATCCCTGGCTTGAAAGTGAAGCGGCGGGGACCGGAGGGATCGGCGCCCAGATCGGCCGCATCGACGCCATCGCCGTGGTCAAGGCCTCACAGGCGATCTCCCGGGAGATCGTGCTGGAGCAGTTGCTCGACACCCTGATGCGCATCGCCCTGGAGAACGCCGGCGCCCAGAAGGGTTACCTCCTGCTGGCGCGCGGTAATGAGCTGACCGCGGAGATGGAAGCCGTCTTGGAGCAGGACGAGGTGAGGACCGCCCCTCCTGCTGCGGCGCCGCTTGCCGAAATCATCCCGGAGTCGGTAGTGAACTATGTCAGGCACGCGCGCGAAAGCGTGATCCTGGACCAGGCCTGCGCCAACGGCGCACCCTTTGCCGGGGACCCGTACCTGCTGCGCAAGCGGCCGTTATCGGTGCTTTGCCTCCCCATCGTGCGGCAGGCCGACCTGGTGGGGCTGCTGTACCTGGAGAACAACTCGGTGAAGGGTGCCTTCACGGCCGACCGTGTTTTGGTGCTGGAGGTGCTTGCCGGGCAGATGGCGATCTCCATCGACAATGCCCTGCTGTACGCCGGGATGCAGCAGGAAAACAGGGAGAGAAGGCGCGCGGAGGAGAAGTTAAGGGACCTTCTGGAAACGGCACCGGATGCCATGGTCATCGTGAATGAAGCAGGAGAGATCAACCTGGTAAACTCGCAGGCGGAACGGATCTTCGGTTACCGGCGGGAGGAACTCTACGGCCAGAGGATCGAGATGCTGATGCCGGAGCGCTACCGTGAACGTCATCTGGGGCACCTCACGGGATTCATGCAGCATCCGCGGGTGCGCCCCATGGGAAGGGGGCTGGGGCTGTACGGGCTTCGCAAGGACGGGAGCGAGTTTCCCCTCGACATCAGCCTGAGCCCCCTGCATACCGAGACGGGGCTACTGGTGACCGCCACGGTGCGCGACATCACCGAGGCGAAGCTGGCGGATCAGGCGCTGCGGGAGAGCGAGCAGAGATACCGGCAGTTGAGCGCCACCCTGGAGGAGCGCGTCGAGCAGGCGGTGGAGGAGCTGAGCCAGAAGAACCGGCTCCTCATCGTGCAGAGCAGGCAGGCCATCATGGGAGAGATGATCAGCAACATCGCCCACCAGTGGCGCCAGCCGCTCAACACCCTGGGGCTGATCGCCCAGGAGCAGCAGGTGATGCACCGTTTGGGCAAGGCGAGCGGCGAGTACATCGATGCCAGCGTGAAAAGGACCATGGAGATACTCCAGTACATGTCCAGGACCATCGACGACTTCAGGTTCTTCTTCAGGCCGACCAAGGAGAAGGTCCCTTTCCGGGTGCTGGACATCGTCGAAAAAACGAGATCGCTGCTGCAGGGGAGTTTCGAGACCATGAAGATCAGGACCCTGGTCGAGCCGGCCGACGATCTGGAAATACACGGCTACCCCAACGAGTTCTCGCAGGTACTGCTCAATATACTCATCAACGCCAAGGACGCCTTCCAGTCCAGGGGGGTCGCGGAGCCCCTGGTCACCATCGGGCTGCACCGGGAAGAGGGGAAGGCGGTACTCACCATAACCGATAATGCCGGCGGCATCCCCCACCGGATCATCGACAAGATCTTCGAGCCGTACTTCACCACCAAGGGGCCGGAGCAGGGGACCGGCGTGGGGCTTTTCATGTGCAAGACCATCATAGAGAAGAACATGAACGGCGCCCTGAGCGTGCGCAACGTGGCAGACGGCGCGCAGTTCCGCATCGAGATGCCCGAGTGGACTGGGAACCCGCCCTGAGGGCGGGGAGCAGGGGGGAGGGAGCAGGTGTAGGTGTAGGTGTAGGTGTAGGTCGGGTTAGCCCGAAGGGCGTAACCCGACGTGCCGTTGATCTGGTCGGAAGGGAGTCGGGTTACGCTGCGCTAACCCGACCTACGGGACTACGGGACGCTCCCCCCCCTTGAAAAGGGGTGGGATGCTTCCGGCCTACAGCCACCCCTTGCGCTTGAAGTACCAGTAGGGCGCGATGCCGGAAACCACCATCAGGAGCAGGGCCCAAGGGTAACCGAGCGACAACCCTAGCTCCGGCATGTGGGCGAAGTTCATGCCGTAAATGCTGGCAACCAGCGTAGGCGGCAGGAAGACCACGGCAGCAATGGAGAAGATCTTGATGATCTGGTTCTGCTCGATGTTGATGAAGCCCTGGGTGGAATCCATCAGGAAGTTGATCTTGTCGAACAGGAACGTGGTGTGGGACATCAGGGTTTCCACGTCGCGCATGATCTCCCGCAGGGTCTCCGCATGGTCAGGTTGATTGCGCAGATGACGCAGCAAGAAGGAGATATTGCGCTGGGTATCCATCAGGCAGAGGCGGATCTTCCCGTTGCTGTCCTCCAGCTTGGCGAGCTTGCTGATGGCGTCTTCCAGCTCGGACTCCTCGTCTTCGAGCACCATGTGACTCACCCCTTCCAGCTGCCGATGGATATCCTCCAGGGTGTCGGCATGATTCTCCACTTTCTGCTCCAGCAGGGTGATCAGCAGCTCGGAGGGCGAGCGGCATTCCACCTGGCCCCGCCTGGCACGCATGCGCATCAGCCGAAAGTCGGCCAGGTCCCCTTCGCGGATGGTGATCAGGTGCTGGCTTTGCAAAATGCAGGCAACCGAAACGGTGGTGTGCCGTCCCTCGCTCTGCGACAAGAACAGCGAGTGTACATGAATCCCGACCTGGTCCACGAAACAGCGGGCCGAGGTCTCGATCTCCTCGAATTCGTCGGATTCCGGCAGATCGGTATGCAGCAGCAATTGCAGCAATGCCCTTTCGTCGTCATCCGGTTCATGGGCGTCGATCCAGTCGGCGTGCTGGAGCTGGTTGGCCAGCTCGGACGCCTCGACCTCCACCTCTTTGATCAGTCCGCTTTCAATTCTAAAAAGTCTAAGCATTTCGGTCCCCAAATCATGCAGTGCCGGCCCGGTCGCTGACGCGAACCCCGGGCTTGAAGAAAAGCCCGGGCCCACGAGTAGCATCCGATGTTCCAAAAGCGCGGCAGCGCGCAGCACTGCTCATAGCCGGTTATTTCATTCTCTACGTCAAGCTGTTATTCTTACTCACCTTCGGGGACACCCTGCCGGGGAGGGTTCAATTGATGTTTTATGAGCATGGTAACAGTGGCAACATTACGGGAACTACCTTGATTTAGATGGAACAAGATGCACCTCCAGCTTGCAGCCCACGGCCTGAGCGTATTTTTTCAGGGTCGCGATGGTCGGAGAATGGCGTTGGTCGGAAAGCGCCGTCTCCAGGCGGGTTACCGCAGGTGGCTTTGTCCCCATCTTTTCTGCAACCTCCGCCTGGGTCAGACCTGAACGCTGCCGGGCCAGCAGGAGTTCCCGCAGCAGGACGAACTCCGGGGTGTCCGGCTCGTCGTATGCCGACTCGAACCCCGGCTCCGGCTTCCATGCCTCCACCATCTGGTGCTGCGGCTTACTGGGCGGTTTTCTGATCATCATCTGATACCTCGTTTAACCAAGACATCATTTCCCATAACATCTTTGTTATATATATTCAAGGTGAAAATTGGCAGCAGCAACCGGAACCAGGTTCCAGGAGGGTGGTTCGTCGGCCTGATCAGGGAGAGGATCGGAGGGAAGGAGTCCCGTCCGACCGCCGCTGCGTTCCGAGCCGTCAAGCTGCCTCCCGGCGGCGGGGCAGGTGGCCCTGCCATTAAGTTAAGCTCAATGCTAATTTCCCGCACGCTGCACAAGCCCCCTCTCCCTTGACTTGTCAGCCGTAGCCTTGGCGAAGGCTGATGGGAGAGGGCTGGGGAGCACTGCCATTAAGTTAAGGGAATGAGAGGTAGGGTGGGCCGTGCCCACCACAACCGCATCCTGATGGTGGGCACGGCCCACCCTACATGATTCACGGAATCACCGCTTAACTTAATGGCAGTGGGGCTGGGGAGAGGGTGCAGGGAGGGGGAGCAATCAAGTAGGAGCTTAACTTAACCTGATTAGCAACAATCTTCCGCTACCAACAACTCTCCCTCCCCTTCAAGGGGAGGGTCGGGGTGGGGATGGGGTAGAGTCTGCGACAGAGCACACCCCCATCCCCCTCCTGTCCTCCCCCTTGAAGGGGGAGGGACGTACAGCGGAAGATCATTGCTAATCAGGTAACTTAATGGCAGTGGGGGCAGGGAGGGGGTGGCGTGGGCAGTTACCGTCTATGGCCGTGGTACCGGTAACGATATCCGCAGGCGAGTCGAAGCTGAGGCAGTAATCTGCCGCATACTTCCCACAGCGACTAGCAGAGCGCTGGAATGAAGAGCAAGGGAGCGCCGGAATTGCGGGCCACCTCGTTGGCCGTGCTCCCCAGCAGGATCTCTTTCAGAAACCCTTTACCCTGGCTCCCCATGATCACGAGAGAGAAATTTTCCGCTTTGGTCCGACCTATTATCTCCTCTGCTGCTTCTCCGTGCACCAGGTCTATGGCCACCTCTGCTGCTCCCAATGTCTCCAGACGCCGCTTCTTCGCTTCGAGCAGATAGCCGGCGTCTTCCTCTCGGCGTCTGGCAGCGTCGGCATCTGCATCCTTTGCTGGGATCACATGCATGAGCGTCACCGGACAGCCGGTCTCCAGTGCTATCTTCCCCAGGTAGTCCAGAGCCCTCTCCGCCGTCTCGGAAAAATCCGTCGGGAAAAGAACGCGGTCGAACATGTTTCGGCAGACGGCCTCACTTTTCCCCTCCGTCAGGAGCTCCATCCGGGCGAGTAAAAGGGGGCGCCTGGTCTGCTGCAGCAACTGGGCGGAGACGCTCCCCAGGGTTGCCGCCTGGATGATTCCCTTGCCGTGAGAGCCGATCAGAACGGCGCAGACGTCATGTTGTTCCGCCGTTTCGTCAAGGGTCTGAGCCGGCAGACCGAACGGCATCTCCAGGACGACCCTGATCCCCCGTTCCTCAAGTCTGTTCTTCTGCCGCTCAAGAACCGGCCTGGCGTCCCGGATCAGGATATCTTCCAGCCCCGGGGTGTTGGCCACGTGGATAACGTGGGTGAGGATAACCTCCTCGGTGCCGACGCTCTTTAAAACAGCCACGCAATCGACGAGGGCCTCTGAAGCAGGGGTCAGATCGGTACATACCAGCATCTTTCTGAACATGGCGTCCTCCTCTTCAATGCTGCCTCATTCCATTCTCCACAACCCCAAGCGAAAATCAAGCAAAGGTTGCCGGCCCTTCCTCAATCTGGCCCTCGCGGCATCGCGAATTTCCCGTGTCGGTGCACAAGGGTATTATACAAACGGTACGCGGTTTCGGCTGCAAAATGGAGGCACCATGAGGTTTGCGCCGGTGCCTTAGCGGTAATAGCTCCGACGGGTAAAGTTAGGGCGTGTTAATTGTGCGCTTGAATGCTGGTCTCGCGGGGTTATAGTTTCCCAGTGTCAACTCCCGCACCACGCAGACCGCTGACCCGGATCAACCGAGCCGTCGTACCGGGGAGGGCTCTTGGAAGGAAATATCGAAAGGCCTCGGATGAAGATATTGATCAACTTGAGCAGCGTACTGCTCTGCGAAGCGTTGCAGGTACTTCTGGACGACGAGGCAGGCTACTGCACGATGGTGGCTCACCATGTGGAGTTGAACGACCAATTTGATCCGGACGAGATTCTCCTCGATGTCGCTACCCTGGAAAGATCCCTCCCTGCACGGTGGCCCGACGCGAAGCTGATCCTGATCGACACCGGCCTGGCCGAGGACCAGATCATCAGGCTGCTGATTACCTACAGGCTGCACGGTGTCATCTCGACCGGCACGGGCACCGATCTCTTTCACAAAGCCCTGCAGACCATCCATGCCGACCATGTCTGGATCGATAATGACAAGCTTAAGGCGCTGCTGCAAAATCCCCCCATGGCGGATGCTACAAACCTGTGTGAACGCTTCAGCAGCAGAGAGCGGGACGTCGTGTTCCTGATAGCGGATGGGTGCAGGAACCGGGAGATCGCCTGCCGGCTCAAAGTCAGCGAACAGACCGTCAAAAGCCACATCAGCCGTATTTTCAGAAAAGCCAATATCACCAGCCGCACTCAGCTGGCGCCGCTGGCCTTGAAACTCAAACTCTAACCCCCTCCTCTTACCTCATTTAAAGCCGAATTCCCCCCGATTGACCCTAAGCCTCAAGAGACATGCCCAGGCTGGTGCGCTGCTCGCCAGTTGCTCCAACTAAACAGATTCACGCGATTATCCCGAGCTATCCCCGCGTTTGCAAAACCTCGCTTCACACCTTTGGCCACCACTTATCACCCATCGGAATTAACCTGGAGGTGTAACCCATTGGTCGTGAATTTAGACTTTCGGGTAATTGTGCCTCATCTTAAGCAAACTATAGTTTTGCATTGCCATCTACGCCGAGGAAAAAAGGGGGTGATCAAGGGGGAGTTCCTCGTTTTGATATTGCAGCCCAAGGGGGGTTTTGAGTCCTGGTTTGGCAGTCCTGGCGTTTCAAAATCCAAGCAAGAGAGGGGGATAAAGTGAGAAAGTGGAAATTCACAACCTGTTTTTTCCTGAGTTTCTTAATGATTCTGCTGACAACGGGATCGGTTCAGGCGCAGGGCGAGAACGCCGGACTCGCAGCCGGAGCGGACCTGGTGCTTCCCGCACTGGAACCGCAACTATCCAACGACGGCCTGATGCTGGACAATGCAGTGCCTCCCCTGGTGATTGTGGCTGACCCCAATCCCGAGAGTCAGAACATTCAAGTTCCGGGGCCCTCCGCCGCTGAAGCGCTGGCAGCCCCTGAATCGGCCATCTCGAGCTTCACCTTCACTTATCTTGCCGCCGGCCAGCAGGACCTCTGGGGCAAGAGTTGCGGCACTTTTCCGGAAGGTGCCAAAACCGCATTCCAAGCAGCTGCGGCCATCTGGGGCAACAAGGTCCAGTCGGCCGTGCCGATCACCATCAGGGCGTGCTGGTCCAATCTCGGCTCTTCCACTATCCTCGGTTATTCGGGCGCAACGCCGATAATTCGCAACTTCGCCGGAGCTCCCAGGCTTGATACCTGGTACGAGCAATCACTGGCAAATGCCCTTGCGGGCAGTCGGCTGGGGCAGAACCCGGACATGCATATCACCTATAACTCGGGGTTTAACTGGTATTTCGGCACGGACGGCCAGCCACCCTATGGGCAGCACGATCTGGTAACGGTGGCTGCCCACGAGATCGCTCACGGGCTCAACTTTTCCGGAACCGCACAGGTCAGCAGCGGGCTGGGGAGCTACGGTCATTCCGGATACCCCTTGATATACGACACCTTCATGCAAAGCGGGACCGGCACGCCACTCACCTCATACACCACTCCCTCCGCCGGGCTTGCCGCTCTTTTAACCTCCAGCAATCTCTGGTTCAGCGGAGCCAATGCCAATGCGGCCAACGGGGGGGCGCGGGTAAAGATGTATGCCCCCAGTTCCTGGACGGGCGGATCAAGCTATTCCCATCTTGATTACAGCACTTTCGCAGGAACCGTGAACAAAATGATGGTCTACTCGATCGGTTCGGGATCGGCCAACCACGACCCCGGTCCGGTAACTATCGGGCTGCTGAAGGATCTGGGATGGTCGACGACCGTCAGCTACTCCATGAGCGGGACGGTGCGGCAGGGGAGCACGACCGGCGCGGTCCTCGCCGGTGCGACGGTGGCCATCGCAGGGAAGACCGCCACAACGAGCAGCACCGGGACCTTCAGCATCACGGGGATCCCGGCCGGCAGCTACACGCTCACGATCTCAAAGGCGGGGTTCTATACCAAGACGACCACCGGCTACGTAGTCAACAGCAACCGGAGCGGACTGGAATTCTATCTCACCGCCGTGCCGACCTACTCCATGAGCGGCACCATGCGGCTTGGGAGCACGACCGGACCGGTCCTGGCAGGGGCGACGGTCGCGATCGCCGGCAGGACGGCCGTGACGACCAGCACGGGGACCTTCACCATCCTTGCGATCCCGGCAGGAACCCATACGCTGACCATGTCCCACCCGACCTGTATTACCAAGAGCGTCACCGGCTACCTGGTCGACAGGAACCGGAGCGGACTGGTCTTCTATCTCACCGCCGCGCCTACCTACACCATAAGCGGGACCGTGCGGCAGGGGAGCCTGACCGGTCCGGTGGTGGGGGGAGTGACCGTGGCGATCGCCGGCAAGACGGCGCTAACCGGCAGCACCGGGGCCTTCAGCATCCCGGGGATCTTGGCCGGCACCTACTCCCTGGTCCTCTCCAAGCCGGGATACATAACCAAGACCATGACCGGCTTCGTCGTCAACGCCAACCGGAGCGGTATCGTGCTCTACCTAAGCGTCATCCCGACCTACTCCATGAGCGGGACGGTGCGCCATGGCAGCGTGACCGGTCCGGTCCTGGCGGGGGCGACGGTGGCAATTGCCGGCAGGACGGCCATTACCAGCAGCACCGGGACCTTCAGCATCGCGGCGATCCCCTCCGGCACCCACACGCTGGTCATTTCCAAGGCGGGGTACATCACGAAGACCGTAACCGGCTACGTCGTCAACAGCAACCAGAGCGGCCTGCTGTTCTATCTCACGCCGTGCTACTCCATGAGCGGGACGGTGCGTATCGGGAGCTTGACCGGGCCGGTCCTCGCCGGGGCGACGGTTGCCATCGCCGGCAAAACCGCCTTGACGAGCAGCACCGGGACCTTCAGCATCGCGTCGATTCCCATAGGCAGCTACACCCTGGTTATTTCCAGGACGGGATTTGTCACCAAGACCGTGACCGGCTACCTGGTCGACAGGAACCGGAGCGGGCTGGTCTTCTACCTCGCGCCCAGCTACACCGTAAGCGGGACCGTGCGCCAGACCAGCACGATCGGGCCGGTCCTTCCAGGGGCGACGGTCGCGATCGCCGGCAGGACGACCACAACGAGCAGCATCGGGACCTTCAGCATCGCGGGGATGCCGGCCGGCACCTATACCCTGGTTATATCCAAGAGCGGGTTCGTCACCAGGACCATACTCGGCTTCGTCGTGAGCAGCAACCGCAGCGGCCTGGTATACTACCTCACCGCCGTGCCTGTCTACAGCATGAGCGGCACCGTGCGCCAAGGGAGCACGACCGGAGCGGTTCTCGCAGGGGCGACGGTGGCGATTGCAGGCAAGACCGCCACTACCGGCAGCACCGGGACCTTCGGCATCGCGGGGATCGCGGCCGGCAGCTACACTCTGGTCATCTCCAAGGCGGGTTTTACCACCAAGACGACCACCGGCTATCTGGTAAACGGCAACCAGAGCGCCCTGGTGTTCTACCTGGTCCCTGTCTCCACAAGCGGCACAATCCGGGTCGTCAACGCCTCCAGCAGCCTATCCATCGTTCAGCTCTACATATCACCGACTTCCTCGCCGTACTGGGGCTCCAATCTGCTCCCTTCGGCACTCCCTCCCGGATGGGTGGCTACTGCGTCGGGGGTACAGCCCAACAGCTATGACCTCAAAGCGGTATTTTCCAACGGCAGCAGCTATATAAGGTATGGATTCACAGTGGTTGCCGGGATGACCACCACGATTAATGCAGTCCCAGGCGCATCGGGCGCAGTCGATTTGCAGAAAAGCGATGAGATCGCCGGGGGGAATATGGTCGATGAGGGCAACAGGAAGGAAATGTTCATGCGGCAATTAATGCAGCAAACCGGCGGGGAGTTGAAGCGATAGCCTCGATGAAGGGGACCGCACGGTTGCCACTCCCGCCCCTCCATCAGGGAGGGGTGGGAGAATCGTATTGAGAACGAAGGTAACCGACAAGGAGAACCGGATGGGTAAAAAGGTCGCCCCATTTTTGCGATGCGTCTTGCTGCTCCCCTTATGCGGCTGCATCTGCCTGTCGGATGCGGGAAGGGTTGAAGGGCGGCAGACTACCCCAGCCGCTGAAGCAGCAGGAGCATCGATGCGCGTGTTATGGACCGTTTCCGGCTATGTGCTGGGAGAGCGCTCCAGGTGGAGCGCGCAGGAGGCGAAAGCGTTCTTGTTCAAACCGCTCGACATAACCAGGAGCGAAATAATCTTCGACGGCCGCGCCTGCAGGGGGGTCCGTTTCCGACGGGAAGAAGTTCCCGCGGCAGATTACCTGGGGACCGCCTGGCGGGTTACGCCGCAGGAGTTGGGCATTGAAGATCGGGAAGTTCAGGTGGTGAAGACGAATTGCGATCTTCCGGGATTTCAGGAGTATGTGCGCCTGAGCGACGGGCGTCTCGTCATTCACATCAGCGGAGCTTTCTTCTTTTTTGATCCTGCCGTGACGCGTTGAGAGGAGGGGGATTCCGATCGTCCCGTCCCCCCGCCTCGCGCCCCAAACCTTATCGAAGCAGGGCGCAATCGCACGGGCGCCCTAGTTCGCCCCCGTACTGTTTTCCGGCGCAGGCCCCGAGCCGCATGCTCCTTTTGCAGCCGCCAATCCTGCGATCACGTCTTCAACCACCTCGTCCATATTCTTGATCAAGACATCATCGCCAACTACCTCCATGGCAGATCGCCTGGCATGATCCAGTCGGAATATCTCTGACTCACTCTTGAGATCCACGCCTTTCATGTCTACCCCGCAAGAGGACTTGCCGGCTCCCAATCCTACCCAGAAACGTAGTGCGCCATTCCCCTTGGTCAGCTCGGTAAACTGACCGAGTATCAAAACGTCGGCCGATGCAGCGGATTTATCATCGACGATTTCCACCTGCTCGACACCTGGCATCTTCTTGAGACCCGAGGCCAGCTTCTTGGCAAAATCAACCTGGTAATGCTGGAGATCCTTATCTGCCTTGAATTCTCCTGCCGCGGGAAAAAGTGTGACGGCGATGCTTTTTGCACAACTCCATTTGGCTTGATCTCCGACCTCGAATTCATTAAGGGTCTGGATCGCCTCGGCACTGTGAGCGGAGCTGAAGAGCAGTGCGGAAACGAACATGATGCGAGCGATGATCTTCATGTCACCTCCTTAAATTGGCCCAGCCGTCCCTTCCGCCATCCGGGATATCCATATTCCTTCGTGTTTCGGGGTGTTCGCCACATTATCCTGGTTCATGCCGAAATGCAGGTCTTGGCCCCTGCGGCTCCATGTCGACAATCATCGGGTGTCATGGAGCTACTCCATATGTTTTAGAACCTGCTCTTGCGTATACAAGCTCTTCAACCCAGGATCCTTGATTTTCATATCTGATCATTCCAACACCTGGCGCGTAATGAATGATTTTGACCTTGCCTGAGGGTACCGCCGTCTCTTTTATCTTTATGCAACGATGAAACGTTCCTGCTGGAACTGTGACTGTATCATTAACAGCCAATACCTCAACATTGGCGGTATATGCGTTGGGGATCCCCCAAGACCAGCTATCGCCAAGCTGTGGGCTTATCTTGTTTAGAACGGCAGGTGGTGATAAATCAATTGCCTGGTCAGCGCCCTCGTTAGCCCAGATCCTGAATAGAAGAAGTGAAGAACCATCATAGGCCAACCAGTTTTTTTCTTGATAGTCATCCGGTGACGGTTCTAATCTTTGTTTGATATAGGTCGTCAATCCATATAAGGTCTCAGCCCCGATGATTTCATCATTCCTGTGTTTTCCAGGAACCAGACTGGTATATACCCATTTGTTGCCGACTTGAAGTGGCTCATAACTGGATGTAAAACAGAAAGAAGGGAGTTGGGCATTTTCTGCACTTATCGCGGCACAAATGGTAGCTAAGGTTACCTGACCCCCCGGCCCCTGCGGTATGGTCAGGTTAAGAACCTGATTGGGAGAGCTCCCGGTGATAGTCGCTGCCGCCTGGCTGTCGCTTGCGCCCGTGGCGACAGTTCCTATACTCAGCGTGTTGGCAGGGCCTGCCGGGCCGCTCGGCCCTATAGGTCCCTGCTCGGCTGCCTTGGATTGCATGCTGCCGTCTGGAAAAACCAACCCGTTACCGTCGCCCAATATTCTTAGATTTCCACGGGTCTTGACCCCGTCGGGACCTCCAAAAGCAGAGACCGCAAAGAACAGGGAAATCAACGCAACCTGAAAAAAAATCTTCCTAGACATAACCATTCCTCCTGTTTTGGTTGGTAATGCTTGTCCCTGAACACCAAGCTCCTTGACAGGAAAAGGCGCCAGCTAAAGCTTGGTCAATGTATAGCCTTTAATTGAAATTGTCAACGCCTCGGCTCGCCAAGCCTCCAAATATGGCGGTTACGTTACGGGTGACGGATTGCCTTGACGGAACTTGCTGCGCTGCGCATCTGCTCCGCCAGATTCCACTGCAAAACCGGACCGTTACCGGGAATAATCCACTGGCCTCTTCTGGCACGTTAGTTGCCAATCCCTCTTGTCAAGATGAGCACCGTCGCCTGTTCCGGTAAAGCTATTTTGAGACGGAGCGGCAAGCGTTAACCTCTGGTCCAATACAGCAACCTCGTCAAAAGCGGCAGGTTGTTCCAATGGGACAACCTTATATCCAGACAGTAAAGGAGGTCTAAATGAAACACTCATCCAGGATCGGAATCGTGCTGTTCTCCGTGGCCGTTGCGGCCACCACAATGATCGCGGGGTGTGCCAGCGCCCCGCTGCGCACAGAGGCGTCAACCTCGGGGATTCGCAGCGCAGAGGAGGCCGGCGCGGCCAAAGTGCCGCAAGCCGCGCTTTATTTGCAACTGGCCAAGGAGGAACAGGAAATGGCCAAGGGACTTTTCGCGAAAGGGGAGAACAAGGAGGCCGAGTCGATGCTGTTGCGGGCCGAATCCGACGCCGAGCTGGCTGTCGCGCTTTCGCACGCGGATGCCGAGAAGTCCGAGGCCCTGGCAGCATTGGAGCGTTTACACCAGTTACGCAAAGACAACCAATAACCGAGCCTGACCCCAAAGGAGTTTTCCATGAAAACATCGGCATACTTAATCCTAGCCACATGCGCCGGGCTCTTTGCTGGCTGCGCGACCGCGGTGCCTGGCGAACTCGTCAACGCTCGATCGGCCTACCAGGTGGCCAGCGAAGGGCCTGCGCAGCAGCTCGCGCCGGCGGAGTTACACAAGGCACAGGAGGCGCTTTCCCGGGCGGAACAGTCCTTCCGGAACGAACCCCGCTCCAGCAAAACAAGGGATCTCGCTTATGTTGCCGAGCGCAAGGCCCAGCAGGCCGGAGCCCTCGGCTTCATGGCCGCCGCCAAGGCAAATAAAGACGGTGCCAACACTGATTTCCAGAAAAAGCAATCCGAGATCGTAAGGCAGGGGAAGCAGGACCTGAGCGACTCCGAGAAACGTACCGCCGACGCCCGGGCTGAACTCGACAAGGAGGCCGCGCTCAGGGCAACCAGGGACCAGGCTCACGCCGAGCTTCAGATGCAGCAGGCCCTGATAGCGCAGGGGAAGCAGGAGGCGAACGATGCGGAGAAGCTGGCCGCCCGGACAGAGGCCGAACTCCAGAAGCAAGCTGCGCTCAAAGCCGCCAACGACAAGGCGCATGCCGAAACGCTGAAGCAACAAGCCGACATGCAACAGGCGAAGCTTGAGTTAAGCAACTCCGAGCAGCGGGCAAGCGATGCACTCGCCTCGCTCGCCCTGCTCGCCACGATGAAGGAAGAGGAACGCGGAATAGTCGTCACGCTGACCGGAAGCGTCCTCTTCGGATCCGCCCAGTCGAACCTGATGCCCTCTGCGCGAGTAAAGCTGGACCAGGTGGCGAATGCATTGCTGGCGATTCCGGCGCGCAATATAATCATCGAGGGGCACACCGATTCCCAAGGAACCGATGCAAGCAACCGGGACCTCTCGCAGCGCAGGTCCGACGCGGTGCGCGATTACCTTGTGCAGAAAGGGTACCGAGCCGATCACATCCAGTCGCATGGACGTGGCGAAGGTAGCCCGATCGCGAAAAACGACTCGGCAGAGGGTCGTGCCAACAACCGTCGTGTCGAGATCATCATAGAGCGTGAGCCCAAACCGCAGGCTGGAATTTAGCATCACCTGAACCAGGACCGTGAGGAGGCTCCGTTCTCCCCCTCGCGGTCTTGGTGCGCCTTTACGAAGCGGGCAGCGCATCCTTCGATGCAGCGCTCATCTAAGGCCCCGCCGGCAAGGTGAAATAGAAGGCCGCTCCCCGGTCCACTTCCCCTTCTGCCCAAATCTTGCCGCCGTGGCGCTGGATAATCCGCTGAGCAGTTGCCAACCCTATGCCGATCCCTTCAAAATCGCAGCCGTGCAGGCGCTCGAATGCCTTGAAAAGGTTCTCCTTGTACCTCATGTCGAAACCGGCGCCGTTGTCCCTGACGAAGCAGGCCTGCTCCCCTGAAACCAAAGTCGTGCCGAACTCGATGCGAGCCGGCGTTTTCCTCGAGGTGTACTTCCAGGCGTTTCCCAGCAGGTTTTCAAGCAGTTGACTCAGCAGGTGATGATCGCCCAGTGCCACAATGCCAGGCTGTACGCGTTGTTCCACCTTCCGATGCGGCTCGGTCTCCTCGAACATACGCAAAGTAGCTGCCACCAATTCGCTCAGGTCAACTTCCCCCACCCTGATCTCTGCCCTGGTTACCCGGGACAACTCCAGGAGGTGGTCGATCAACGCACCCATCCTGCCGGATGCGCCCCTGATGCGATCGAGGTAATCGCAGGCCTGGGTTGGGAGAATGCTCCAGTACTCCTCTTTCAATATGGAGCTGAAGCTGTTGATATGGCGCAGGGGTGCACGCAGGTCATGGGAGACCGAGTAGCTGAAGGATTCCTGCTCGCGGATTGCCGCCTGCAGATCGGCCGTCCGCTGGCTTACTCGATGCTCCAGCAGTTCATTGGCCAGCTTCAGCTCGTTCTTACTCCTGAGCAAGTCACCCTGCATCTGCTTTTGTTCGGTGATGTCGCGTGTGAAGGCAAGGAAAGATCCGTTTTCGGGAAGATATGAAACGCTCATTTCCACATCTATAACACCGCCACCTTTGGTGTAGTGGCGTGTCTCAAACCTGTCGTATCCCCGCTCTCTGATCAATGCAACATGAGCAAGAGTCTCAGCGTCATTCTCTACCGCCTCTAAATCGTGTAGGGTTTTAGCGGCTATCTCCTCCAGGCTGTAGCCATGCATGCGGCAACTGGTTTCATTGGCAAAGAGGATGCGGGCCTTGGCGTCGACCAACCAGTAACCGTCCATAGCGGTATTGGTCAAGACTTCATACTGGCGGCTCGCTTGGAGCAGCATCAATTCGGCCTGTTTGCGCTCGGCGATGTCCCAGGTCAGATCGGCAAAAAGCGATACGGTTTGGACGTCTGTTTCGTTATAGTCAACAGCCTTGTTTCCGACCCCCAAGATGGCAACGATCCGCCCATTTCTCTTGACCGGCACCACAAGCTCCCTGATTACCGGCGCATGCCCCTCCGGCAGGCCACGGCGGTGAGGCAAGCTGGCATAGTCGTTATGAATGACTGGTTCCCCCTTCAAGATGCAGTCGATCCAGACGCCTGCCTGCTCTACGCCGTAGTGTCCACCCTTGTCATGCGCACGGCAGAACAGGTTCGCTGTTCCGGTGGACCACTCCTTGAGCAGTACCGCTTGATTATCGTGATCATAAAAGTGATAAAAGCCGATGACGGAGCCGGTGAGTCGTTCCACTTCATCCAAAGCCTCTACCAGGAGTTTTTCGAGGGGATGGGTATTGGCAAACTGCATCAGGTGAATACGGGAGAGATGGATGTCGTTGATCCGTTTCTGTTCTGAGATGTCATGCATGGTAACGAAGACCTGGTACGGTGTGCTTTCGCCTTCCCTGAACAGTGGAATCGCGTTGATGTTCAGCCAGGTAAAGCGTTGTTGCTGCGGGTTATGAAATCCGGCAACGAAATCCCGCACGGGTTGCCCGGTATGAAGCGCGACCATGGCCGGATGCTGCCGTGGAGGGATCTCGGTCCCATTCTCGGCCGTCAGCCTCCCCGGGTCGCAGCCGTTGCGTCCCATGAACGTCTCGCGACTGAGGCCAAACATCGCCAGCGCCGCTGAATTTATATCGACCGGAGAACCGTCCGCCAGTTGATAGAAGGCACCCTGTGCCATATTATCGAACATGACCCGGTACTGGTGTTGAAGATCATCCATTAGAGTTCTCCCTGCCGCCTTAACCGTGCTTTTCTCTTCTACGAAGCCGCTCACTTTCATGCTTGCAGGTTCATTCCACGCAGTTATGCGAATGGGTGGGCCGGGCTCGTAATTTATCCTGATCAGCGCTGATCTTCCGCTATTCAGGTCCCTCCCCCTTTCCCCAACCCTCCGCCCCTTCGCTACCTGAATACCAATCTCTCGATGCTGACGGTTCCTCCCAAGACCCTCAGGCGGCCGTTCAGGGTGGTGCTCCCGATGGGAGCGGCATAGGACGGGTCGTAGCCGCCGCTGAGCGTTACCTTCTTCTCCCCGCTCAGCACAACGTCGGCAGCGAAGTCGATGCCCCAGAGGCGGATCACGTCGGAGTCGCTGCTGGCGTCATAGGCCGCCTGGATCGTGGGGCTGTAGGTCCCGGTGCCGGTGGCTATGTAGGTGGCATGAGCCGTATCGATGCTGAAGGTCGCGGTCGCCGCGCGCTCCGCAGTCATCTCCAGCAGACAGTCGCCGCTGCCGCTGCAGGCGCCGCTCCACCCGCTGAAGAGCGAGAAGTCGCCCGGGTCGGCATGGAGGGTCACGGTCGAGCCGCCGGCGAAACGGGCAGACGCAGCGGCGCCCGTCGACAAGCCGAGAGGGGTGCTGGTGACGCTCCCGGTACCGGCCCCCGCCATGGTGAGGTTCACCGCGTAGTCGGCGGCGAGGACGGTATACCAGGCGCTCTTGACGGCCTCGCGGTTTCCGGCAGCGTCGGTTGAGCAGTACCTGAGGTCGCTTGAGGCGTCGACCGTTATGGCGCCGGCGTACAGGGTGCCGGGGGTGCAACCGGTGCCGAGGCAGTAATTGGTGGCGGCGCAGCCGCTGCCGGCGCCGTCGTCGCAGGCAAGGGTGACGCTGCCGGAAACGACGAAGGTTCCGTCCGCCGGTGACGGGGTTGTGGTCGGCGCCGCCAGTTCGATGCTCCAGCTGGCCAGCGTCGGTACGCTCTGCCAGTTGCCGGCGCTGTCCTTGCCGATGGCGGAGAGCGAGTGGGGCCCTTCGCCGAGGGCGTTCAGGTAAACCGGGACCGGCACTGGCAGCTCAGAGGAGAGGGCGCCGCCGTCGATGGCGTACTTGACCGCTACCACTTCGGCTCCGCCGATGACGAGGGTCGCGCTTGTGACATTGGTTTGGCTGGGCGGGGTGCCGCTGACGGTTGCGGTCGGCCCTGTGGTGTCGACAACCCAGCCTGTGGTGGTCGCTACCGATTGCCATTGGCCGGTGCCGTCCCTGCCCGTCACCGCGACGACGTGGGTCCCCTCGCCGAGGGAACTGAGGCTGATCGGGGTTTCCACGGGGATTTCGACGGAGAAGTCGCCCCCGTCGAGACGATACTTGTAGCTGAGCAGACCGCTCCCCCCCACGGCGATGCCGGCGTCGGTCGCGTTGCTGGGGCTGGCTACACTGCTGACGGTGGCCAGAGGCCAGATCGGGCTGCCGATGCCACGCACCAGGGTCCGCGTCGACCGGTTGCTGCCGGTTCCGTCTCCCAGCTGGCCAGAAGCGTTGGCCCCCCAGCCCCACACCGTGTTGTCGCTTCTCAAGGCGAGGAGGTGATATCTGCCGGCCGCGAGGGAAACGACCCCGGAAAGCTCGGCGACCCCCAGGGGGGTCGCCGACTGCAGGTTCGAGCCATCGCCCAGCTCCCCTGCGGAGTTGTCGCCCCAGCTCCACACGGTCCCGTCGTCCTTCAAGGCTGCGCTGAATATGTCCCCTCCCTTCAGGGAGCCGACCCCCGACAGACCGGCAAGCTGCACGGGGGTGAGGTGGCTGGTCGTCGTGCCGTCGCCGAGCTGGCCGTACCGGTTGTCGCCCCAGCTCCAGACGGTGCCGTCGCTTTTCAGCGCCGCCGCGTGGTACATCGAGGGCGCCAGGGCGACCACATTCGACAGCCCCGGGACTTGCACGGGCCAGGACCGGCCTGCCAGGCTACCGTCGCCCAACTGGCCGCGACTGTTGGCCCCCCATGCCCACGCCGTGCCATCGCCCTTGACGGCGGTGCTGTTATAGTAGCTGGCGGCGACGGCAGTAGCCCCGGAAAGCACCTGGACCGGAACCTTCTTGTTGGTGACCGATCGGTCTCCCAGCTGCCCGTTGGCGTTGTAGCCCCAGGCCCAGACCGTGCCGTCGCTTTTGAGCGCTACGGCATGGTACCTCCCGGCGTCGATGCCGGTCACGCCGGATAGCACTGCCACCTGGACCGGTGTACTCCGCGAGGTGGTGCTGTTATCCCCCAACTGGCCGTAGGGGTTGCCGCCCCAGGCCCAGACCGTGCCGTCCTCCTTGAGAGCGAGGCTGAAGGATGCGCCGGCCGCTATGGCGGTTACGTCGGCAAGCCCCGGCACCGGGGCCGGAAAGGCGTGGGCCGTCCCGGTGCCGTCGCCAAGCTGGCCGTCGCTGTTGGCGCCCCAGGCCCAGACCGTGCCGTCGCTCATGAGGGCGAGGGAGTGCAGGTAACCTGCGGCAACCGCGGTCACCGTGGTCGGGAGCGCGAACCTGACGGTGACTGCGTGATTGCCGGTGATGTTGCCGACGGCGTAGCTGAAGCCGTTGTCCCCGACGGGAACGACGCTTACCGGGGCGCCGTTGTCGAACACGGCGACGAGGTACTCGTCAGCTGCCGGCGTGATGGTGAAGTCCGCCGACCCCCCGTAATCGACCGTGGCTGAGTTCGCAGTTATGGTGCCGGTTCCGGCCACGGTCGACGCCGTCACCGCAAAGCTCTTGAGCGTGAAGCTGGCCGTCGCGCTTTTGGGCGCCGTCATGGTCACCGTGCAGACGGCTCCGGTCACGGAGTCGCAGCCGCTCCACCCGGAGAAGACGGAATCGGCGGAGGGGGAGGGGGCCAGGGTGACCAGCTCTCCGCCCCGGACCGACTCGCTCCCCGAGGCGCTGTAGACGGTGCCGGTGGAGCTGGAGACGGTGCCGTTGCCGTTGCCGCTTTTGGTGTAGCTGAGGGTGCTGTTGCTGCTGATGAAGGTTCCGGTTACGCTCCGGTCGGAGAGCAGGGTGACCGTGCAGTAGAGACCGCTCGTCGTGTCGCAGCCGGTCCACCCGTAGAAGCGGGAGTCGCCGTCCGGGAGCGCCACCAGGGTGACCACGCTGCCGTCAGGGACCATCTCGGAGCCGGAAGCGCCGTAGCCGGTCCCGGTCGAGGCCGAGACCGTGCCGTTTCCCGGGCCGCTCTTGAGGTAGCTGAGCCGGCGGTCCGGCGGCGTGCCGTAGCCGCTCAGGGCTACCTCGGCCGGCGGGGCGCCCCTGGTCGTTGTGGCAACGAGGAGATTGGCTGCCTTGAAGCCGGCACTGTCCGGGGAGAAGGAGATGTCGATGCTGCAGCTTTGCCCCGCGTCGAGGGAAACGGGGAGGGTGCCGCAACTCCCTGGCGAGACGGAGAACATGGCGCTGCTCGCGCCGGATACCGATAGGGCGGAGATGGTCGCCGGCGCCGGGAGCGGATTGGTCAAGGTGAAGGTTCGGGTCGCAGCCGTTGAGCCCGCCTTGACGTCGGGAAAGCGCATGCTGAAGGGAGCGACCTTGAGCCACCCCGGATAGAGGGCCCCCGAATGTTGCGGGTCGTTGCGGAACATCGGCCACTGGTAGGGCCGGGCGCCTCCTTGCTGAGGCAACTCCCACTCGAACAGGAAGCCGCTCTCGCTTTTCACCACCAGGTCCGGCCGGCCATTGCCGTCCACGTCCCCGATGGCGACCGAACTGGCCAGCTGGTTCGCGGGGGAGGCGTATTTCGGAAAGCCCGCTACGGTGGAGCCGTCGGCGCGCAGGCCGAAGAGCTGTCCGTTGCCGGCACCGTCGATCCCGGTCAGCAGGAGCTCCTGATTTCCGTCGCCGTCGATATCGGCGACCGCGGGATAGCAGCCGGCGTTGGATCGCCCCTCCAGAACCTTCGGCCAGCCGGCGAGATAGCTGCCGTCACCCTTGAGCAGATGCACCTCGTTCCAGTTGATCCCGGCGATGGCGACCACTTCCGGACGGCCGTCGCCATCGAGGTCCGCCAGGGCGGGGCCTGCCGGACCCGAGTCGTTGCCGGGGAGCAGTCTGGGCCACCCCGGCAGCACGTTGCCGTTGCGGTCCAGAGCCTTGATGATGTAGGGGTCGGTGGAGTCGCCGTACTGAACCACCACGTCGAGGTAGCCGTCAGCGTCGAGGTCGGCAAGCGCCGCGTTCCATGCCCCCTGCGCATCCGCATCGAAGGCCCACGCACTGACTTGCGTACCGTCACCCCGGAAGGCCCGGAGGTAACCGTCCGCGGAGGCGAAGACCAGTTCCTTGCTGCCGTCGCCGTCGAGATCCCCCACCGTCGGTGGCGCATCACCGCTCCCGACCGTGTATCTGCCGAACACCTTGGGCCACCCCGGAACCGTCTGTCCGCTGCCGTCGACCAGGATGGCGACGTTCTTCTGGTAATTGGGATCGTTCGGGTCGTCAGGGGAGGCGAGTACCGCGATCTTCAGGGCCCCGCCGCCGTCGAAATCGGCGACCACCGGGGAGGAGACCAAGCCGGGACCCCCATTGGAGGCGTCGTATGCTCCGGCGGGGAAGCCTGCGACGGGGGTGAGGTCGGCATGGAAGGCGAAAATGGAGTTGGCGGATGAGTAATACTGCCTGACGGAAACGATGATCTCCTTGCGTCCGTCGCCGTCGAGATCCGCCACTGCGGGGGTTGTGGCTATGCCGGGGAGATCGGCCTTTGCAAAGGAGCCGTCGGGATAAAAGACGTAGAGCGCCGAGGGGTGCGGTCCCTCCGGAGCGGAGTTGGGTGTGTCGGCGACGATGACCTCGTCCCGGCCGTCGCCGTCAAGGTCGGCGATGACGGGGGCATGGGACTCGATCAGGGTGCCTGCGCCGGGCCTATGCTGCAATTCCCTGGGCCAGCCCGGCCGGAGTCCCTCGTTGAACAGGAGGGTCCAGGTCATGGAATCGCTCGCCCCGAGGCCGTCGGTCACCCGGATGGTGAACGGGAAGACCCCGGAAACGGCGGTCACCCCCGAAATCTCGCCGGTTTGGCTGTCGATCCCGATCCCTGTGGGAAGGGTGCCGTTCGGAATGGACCAGGTGAGGGGGGGGATGCCGCCGGAGCCGGGAAAGGTCTGGCTGAAGGGGACGTTTATTCCGGCCGAGGTGACCGAACCGGGAAGCAGGCTGGCGCCGGAGCCAACGGTGGGGGGGGCGCCAATGGTCACGGCGTCGCCGGGGTCGGCGGTTGCCCGTTGTGCAGGCGCCAGCAGCAAGGCTGTGACGGCAAGTTGAATGAAAAAAAGGATAACCGTCTTGGTGCAGGTGATTTTCACGAAGCCTCCAGGTCATTCCAGAAAATAACAGTTCAGCACGAAACCATCCCTTCCGGCTGCAGCTCGTTGTCCTACGGCCTCGTCGCCGTAAAGATCGCCCGCAGCGGCGCCGGGTGCCCTTCAATCGTCTTCTCCGCATCATCCGGATCAAGGAAATCCGCCAGCGACTCAAAGCGCATCCACTCCGTCGAGCGCTGTTCCTCGCGGCTGGTACGGTTGGTGTCGACGCAGGCAATCTCCGTGAACCCGCAGCGCTGCAGCCACAAGGTCATCGCCGCAATCGACGGGAGGAACCAGACATTGCGCATCTTTGCGTAACGAGCTTGCGGCATGAAGATCGTCTCCTGATCCCCTTCGACAATCAGTGTCTCCAGAATCAATTCTCCCCCCGGGCGCAGGAAGCCCTTGAGCTCGAAAAGATGGTCGAGGGGGGAACGACGATGGTAGAGGACCCCCATGGAGAAGACGCTGTCGAAGCAGGCGAGATTGGGGGGGAGATCCTCGATGCCGATGGGGATGACATGATGCTGCGGATCGCAAAGGTAGCGTTGCATCACCTGGAACTGCAGCACCGAAACCGGGAAGGGCTCGATGCCGAGGACGAAGTCGGCTCCGGCGCCGCGCATGCGCCAGCCGTGATAGCCGTTGCCGCAGCCGATATCGAGGACTCTGCGTCCGGCCAGCGGCTGAATGTGCGGCAGAAGGCGCTCCCACTTCCAGTCGGACCGCCACTCGGTATCGATCTCAATGCCGAAGA
>Ga0154470_1030_pt1 | contig 60855 bp, 43 predicted proteins | sample RifGroC2_FD_115949 | JGI IMG/M metagenome (GOLD analysis project Ga0154470, IMG submission 115949) | Geobacteraceae bacterium GWC2_58_44 | reverse complement strand
GAGCGCCCGCGGCTGCGCCTATGCAGGCGCCAAAGGGGTGGTCTGGGGCCCGATCCGCGACATGGTGCACGTCTCCCACGGCCCGGTCGGCTGCGGCTGGTACTCCTGGGGCACCAGGCGCAACCTGATGAGCGGCATAAACGGCGTGAACCAGTTCGCCATGCAGTTCACCTCGGACTTCCAGGAAAAAGACATCGTCTACGGCGGCGACAAGAAGCTGAAGACGCTGCTTGCCGAAGCGCACGACCTGTTCCCGCTAGCCAAGGGGATCTCGGTCCTCTCCGAGTGCCCGGTAGGGCTGATCGGCGACGACATCAACTCCGTTGCCAAGATCGCCTCCGTAGAGCTGGACATCCCGGTCATCCCGTGCAACTGCGAGGGTTTCCGCGGCGTTTCCCAGTCGCTTGGCCACCACATCTCCAACGACACGATCCGCGATCACATCATCGGCACCCGCGAATTCGCCGAGCCGGAGAGCCCCTACGACATCGCCCTGATCGGCGATTACAACATCGGCGGCGACGTCTGGAGCGTCAAGCCGCTTCTCGAAGAGATCGGCCTGAACGTGAAGGCGGTCTGGACCGGCGATGGCGAGCTGGAGAAGATCGCGGCGACCCACAAGGTAAAACTGAACATCATCCACTGCTACCGTTCCATGAACTACATGTGCCGGGTGATGGAGGAGAAATACGGCATCCCCTGGGTCGAGTTCAACTTCTTCGGACCGACCAAGATCAGGGAAAGCCTGAGAAAGATCGCCGAGCATTTCGACGACAGCATCAAGGAGAAGGTGGAGGCCGTCATCGCCAAGTACGACCCGATCATGCAGGCTGTGATCGACGAGTACCGTCCGCGCCTGGAAGGGAAGACCGTGATGCTTTACGTCGGGGGGCTTCGCCCGCGCCACACCGTCAACGCCTACGCCGACCTCGGCATGACGGTGGTCGGATCCGGCTACGAGTTCGCCCACGGCGACGACTACGAGAGGACCTCGCCCGAGATGCCCGAGGCCACCGTCATCTTCGACGACGCCTCCGAGCACGAGCTTGAGGAATTCGTCAACGCGCTGCGCCCCGACCTGGTGGGCAGCGGCATCAAGGAGAAATACCTGTTCCAGAAGATGGGGATACCGTTCCGCCAGATGCACAGCTGGGACTACTCCGGTCCGTATCACGCCTACAACGGCTTCCCGATCTTCGCCCGCGACGTCGACATGGCGGTGAACAGCCCGACCTGGAACCTGGTGAAGGCACCGTTCTAGAAGCAGATCAAGATTAAGGTAAAGGTTTAGGGGACCCAGCACAAGATACCGTTTCCTCTAGCGTAACGCCTTCTTAATCTTAATCTTAATCTCAATCTGATTTACTGATTTAAGCTCGCCGTCTGACGGATTAGTTAGCGGCCGAAAGGAGTATTACCATGACTGCAGAAGCTTCAGTAAAATACGTGACCGAGATTCCCGAAGACGAGGTGAAACGGGTTGCGGAGTGGATAAACACCGAGGAGTACAAGGAGAAGAACTTCGCCCGCCAGGCGCTGGTGATCAACCCCCCCCACGCCTGCCAGCCGCTGGGCGCCGAGCTCGCCGCCCACGGCTTCGAGGGAACGCTTCCCTTCGTGCACGGCTCGCAGGGGTGCGCCTCCTACTACCGCTCCACCTTCAACCGCCACTTCCGCGAGCCGGCTCCCGCGGTATCGGACTCCATGACCGAGGACGGCGCGGTGTTCGGCGGCCAGAACAACCTGCACGAGGCCCTGGAGAACGCCTACACCATCTACAAGCCGAAGATGATGGCCGTCTTCACCTCCTGCATGCCCGAGGTCATCGGCGACGACCTGACCGCCTTCATCAAGAACGCGAGGAACAAAGGGATCGTGCCGCAGGAGTACCCGCTCCCCTACGCCAACACCCCGAGCTTCAACGGTTCGCACATCCACGGCTACGACGCGATGCTGGTCTCCATCCTGCAGACCCTGACCGAAGGGAAGCAGGTCGAGGGGCGCTGCACCGGCAAGCTGAACCTGATCCCGGGCTTCGACTGCAACACCGGCAACTACCGCGAGTACAAGAGGATCCTGAAAGCGTTCGGCATCCCCTACACGCTGTTAGCCGACATCTCCGAGACCTTCGACTCGCCCCTGGACGGCACCTACCGCCCCTATCCCGGCGGGACCAAGCTTGACGACGCGGCCGACTCCATCAACGGCAAGGTGACCATGACCGTCGCTCCCTACGCGAGCGCCAAGACCTTCACCTGGATCAAGGACAACTACTCCGGGAGCCACGTCTCCCTGCCGACCCCCTTTGGCATCGCCAAGACCGACGCACTGCTTCTGAAGCTCTCCGAGCTGTTCGGCAAGCCGGTACCCGAGTCCCTCAAGGCCGAGCGCGGTAACGCAGTCGACGCCATGACCGATGCACACCAGTACATCCACGGCAAGAAATTCGCACTCTACGGCGATCCCGACTACCTGCTGGGATACATCTCCTTCCTGCTCGAGATGGGAGCGAAACCGTACCACGTGCTCTGCAGCAAGGGGACCAAGAAGGTGGAGAAGGAGATTCAGGCGCTGCTCGACTCCTCACCGGACGGCAAAGGGTGCAAGATCTACATCAACAAGGACCTCTGGCACATGCGGAGCCTGCTGATGACCGATCCGGTCGATGCCATGATCGGCGACACCCACGGCAAGTTCGCGGCGCGCGATGCCAACATCCCGCTGTTCCGCTTCGGCTTCCCGGTCTTTGACCGTGTAAACCTGCACCGCCACCCGCTCATCGGCTACCAGGGCGCCATCAACATGATCAGCACCATCTGCAACAAGTTCATCGAGATCAAGGACGAGACCTGCGAGGAACGTTACTTCGAGATGATGAGGTAATCCGAGTTCCTCCCCCTTCAAGGGGGAGGTCAGGACCCAAAGTTCCTCCCCCTTCAAGGGGGAGGTCAGGAGGGGGATGGGGGGTTCCTGCAGCGAACGAGCCCCATCCCCACCCCAACCCTCCCCTTGAAGGGGAGGGGGCTTTTACACCCGATTCCGCGTCAACCGCTCCGAACAACGAGGTTCACAATGGCGAAGCCAGACTGGTACGATACAACCGAATGCGAAACCCACGACGCCGGGGCACCGAAGTTCTGCAAGAAGTCGGAGCCGGGCGAGGGGACCGAGAGAAGCTGCGCTTACGACGGCGCCCGCGTGGTCCTGATGCCGATCACCGACGCGATCCACCTGGTGCACGGACCGATAGCCTGCGCCGGCAACTCCTGGGACAACCGGGGCGCCCGCTCCAGCGACTCGCAGCTCTATCGACGCGGATTCACCACGGAGATGATGCAAAACGACGTCATCTTCGGCGGCGAGAAGAAACTCTACCGGGCCATCAAGGACCTGGCGCTCCGCTACCCCGAGGCGAAGGCGATCTTCGTCTACGCCACCTGCGTCACCTCGATGACCGGTGACGACATCGAGGCGGTCTGCAAAGCGGCCCGGGACAAGGTCCCCATGCCGGTGATCCCGGTGAACACCCCCGGCTTCATCGGCGACAAGAATATCGGCAACCGGCTTGCGGGCGAGACGCTCCTCAAGTACGTGATCGGCACCGCCGAGCCGGCCTTCACCACCGACTACGACATCAACCTGATCGGCGAATACAACATCGCCGGCGATCTCTGGGGCATGCTGCCGCTCTTCGACAAGCTCGGCATCCGCGTGCTCTCCTGCATCAGCGGCGACGCCAAGTTCGAGGAGCTGCGCTACGCGCACCGGGCCAAGCTCAACGTCATCATCTGCTCCAAGAGCCTCACCAACCTCGCCAAGAAGATGCAGAAGAACTACGGCATCCCCTACCTGGAGGAGTCCTTCTACGGCATGACCGACGTCGCCAAGGCGCTGCGCGACATCGCGCGCGAACTGGACGACCTGGTGAACGGCCTGGAGAAGCGGACCATGCAGGACCGGGTGGAAAAGCTGATCGCAGAGAACGAGGCTTCCTGCCGGGCAGCGCTCGCCCCCTACCGGGAGCGGCTTGCCGGCAAGCGCGCGGTCCTCTTCACCGGCGGCGTCAAGACCTGGTCCATGGTGAACGCGCTCTCGGAGCTGGGGGTGGAGATCCTTGCCGCCGGCACGCAGAACTCGACGCTGGAGGATTTCTACCGGATGAAGGCGCTGATGCACAAGGATGCCTCCATCATCGAGGATACCAGCACCGCCGGCCTGCTCTCCGTCATGTACGAGAAGCTCCCGGACCTGATCGTCGCGGGGGGCAAGACCAAATTCCTGGCACTGAAGACCAAGACCCCGTTCCTCGACATCAACCATGGCCGCTCCCACCCCTACGCCGGGTACGACGGCATGGTCAGCTTCGCCAGGCAGCTCGATCTGACCGTTAACAACCCGATCTGGCCGGTGCTGAACGGCAAGGCTCCCTGGGAGAAGGATGCGGCAGAGCTGGAAGCGGACCTGTTCCGGGCCTCGGGGCACGCGGAGCGGCTGGCGGCGGAGGATGCCAAATCGTCGCGGGTCAAGGTACCGACCAAATACGCCACGGTAAACCCGCAGAAGAACTCGCCTGCGCTGGGAGCGACCTTCGCCTATCTCGGCATCCACGGCATGCTGGGGCTGCTGCACGGCGCCCAGGGGTGCTCCACCTTCATCAGGCTGCAGCTATCCCGCCACTTCAAGGAATCGATCGCCCTCAACTCGACCAGCATGAGCGAGGAGAGCGCCATCTTCGGCGGCTGGGAGAACCTGAAGCTCGGGCTGAACAGGGTGATGGAGAAATTCGGACCCTCGGTGGTCGGCGTCATGACCTCGGGCCTCACCGAGACCATGGGCGATGACGTGAGAAGCGCCATCGTGAAATTCCGGGAGGCGCATCCCGAACACGACGGCACCCCCGTGATCCACGCCTCGACCCCCGATTACTGCGGCTCGATGCAGGAAGGGTACGCGGCCGCCGTGGAGGCGATCGTCGCCACCATTCCCGAAGGGGGCGCAACCGTCAAGGGGCAGGTGAACATCCTGCCGGGTTGCCAGTTGACGCCTGCCGAGGTGGAGCAGATCGCCGAGATCTGCCAGGCATTCGGGCTGGACCCGGTGGTGATCCCGGACATCTCCAACGCGCTGGACGGGCATATCGATGATACGGTGTCGGCCCTGTCGGTGGGCGGGGTGACCGTCGATCGGATCCGCTGCGCCGGGAAGAGCGAGGCGACCCTTTATTTCGGCGATTCCCTGGCAGATGCCGCTCAGAGCCTTAACAGCAAATTCGGCATACCCTGCTACGGTTTCACCTCCATCACCGGCCTTGCCGAGAGCGATCTGCTGATGACGACGCTCGCCGCGCTGGCCGGCCGGCCGATTCCGGAGAAATTCCGGCGCTGGAGGAGTCGCCTGATGGACGCCATGGTGGACAGCCACTACCAGTTCGGGCTCAAGAAGGTGGCGCTGGCCCTTGAAGCCGACCATCTCAAGGGGATGACGGCATTTCTGGCAGGACTAGGCTGTGAGATACAGGTGGCCATTGCCGCCACCAGGACGCGCGGGTTGGACCGGCTGCCGGTGGAGAACCTCTTTGTCGGCGATCTGGAAGATCTGGAGCAGACCGCGGTAGGGGCCGATCTGCTGGTGGCCAACTCCAACGGCCGCCAGGCCGCGAACAAGCTCGGCATCAAGGCACATTTGAGGACCGGCATGCCCGTCTTCGACCGTCTCGGCGCGCAGCAGAAGATGTGGGTCGGCTACCAGGGGACCCTGAATCTGGTCTTCGAGGTGGCGAACATCTTCCAGGCCAATGCCAAGGAAGCGCAGAAGATCGCGCACAACTAGAAAGTCCCCCTTTGACAAAGGGGGATTTAGGGGGATTTGCCTTTGGCTGGAAGCTGCACCCCTCTGGCACTCTGGGGCAAAATCCCCCCCGACCCCCCTTTTTCAAAGGGGGGAGAGATGAAGTGAGCTGGATACGGAGTTGAACCAAACCGGCTGAATTCAGAGGTGCAAGACTTTAGCTTCGACTTCAACTGTAGAGCCCAAAGTAGTTAATCTAACGACCCATATCCGTTTTCCCCAACACTCCCTCCCCCTCAAGGGGAGGGAGTGTTGGGGATGGGAAAAGGGGACAGGAGCTGACCATGAAAATTGCTTTTACGACTAAAACGGGTGAATCGATCGATCTGCACTTCGGTCAGGCTGAATCTTTCCATGTCTGGGAAGTAGGTCCCGACGAGGCTCACTATGTGGAGACCGTCCGGGTGGGAGAGCATGGCAGCGACGAGGAGGATCGTATCTCCGCACGGGCCAACATCCTCTCGGACTGTGCCGTCGTCTACACCATGCAGATCGGCGGACCCGCTGCTGCAAAGCTGATCGCCAAGCGCATCCATCCCATGAAGACCAATGTCGAGGTGAGTCTGAAAGATTCCATCGAGCGGATCCAGGAGGTTTTGAGAGGAAATCCTCCTCCCTGGCTGCGCAAGGCGATGAACAAAGGGCAGGAAGGCTCGTTCATGGACGAGGATTGATTTACTCGCGAAAACTGTCAGGGAAACCTGCATAACCTAGGAAAAAGGAGATTGACAATGGCTTACATCACCGGCTTGACCAAAGGAAAGAAAGAGTGGACCCCGCAGTTTATCATTTCCATCGACGAAGAGACCTGCATCGGCTGCGGACGTTGCTACAAGGTCTGCGCACACGACGTGCTGACCTTCGAGGAAGTGGACGAGGATGACTCGGCAAAGATGTTCATGACCGTATCCAACGCCAATAACTGTATCGGCTGCGAGGCGTGCGGCAGGACCTGCTCCAAGAAATGCTTCAAATTCGAGCCGGTGGTCGTGTAACAGGTTAAGATTGAGACTAAGATTGAGAGGATTTGAAAGGAGGAAGAATTCGCGGCAGGAACTATATCCAAAACAAAGGCTGTGCCTTTACCCCCCTTTGCAAAGGGGGCAAGGGGGGATTTTGCCCACCTGAGCTGACTAAATCCCCCTCGATCCCCCTTTGCTAAAGGGGGAAGGCTCCCATTTCTGGCCAGTACCATTGTATGGTAGATAGTTCCGAATCGCGGCAGGAATGCCGCTCCTACAGATGCTCTCAACTTAGTCTTGATCTGTCTCAAGGAGTTTCTTATGCTTATCGCGGTTGCTTCCAAGGATGGTAAAGAGATAAACCAGCACTTCGGTCACGTGGAAAGATTCCTCATCTACGAGGTTGAGGACGGCAGGGTCACTCTGTTGGAAGAGCGACCGGTCGAGCGTTATTGCCGCTTCGATCCCGAGCACCCGATGCGCAGCCACACCCTCAAGGATACCGCCGAGGCCCTCAAGGGATGCCGGGCCGTCGTCTGTTCCATGATAGGCGAGCCGCCCAAGCTGGAACTGGAGAGGATCGGGGTAGAACCGTTCGTAGTCGAGGGTGAGATCACCGCGACGCTGCTGGACCTGGCAAAGGTGCTGTAGGTAAAAGGTTTGTAAAGCTAAGCGGCGAGGAGATAAGGCATCGGTTCACTCTCTTTCTTGATCTCGACCTCGACCTCGACCTAAATCTTAATCTTAATCTTAATCTTAATCTTAATCTTAATCTTAATCTTAATCTTAATCTTAATCTTAATCTTAATCTTAATCGGTGATGTCCCATGGAGAGTTCCTTCAACCACTGCAACCTTCCCCCATGGGTCATCGCCTCCCGCCATTTCAACGACAATCCGCAGCCCTTGGAGATCCAGGGGGTGCGGAGCGTCAACCGCTTCCTCTTCCAAAAGCTCGATTCCATAGCCTCTCCCGAGGAGCGCGCCTCCATCTTCAACGATTACATGTCGGTGAAGTTTCAACTGCACCAGTGGCAGGACCAGAAGACCGCCACCGCCAGAAAGAGCCTGAAAAACAGCTATCTCCGCTTTCTGCGCGGCTGGATGATGGACTCCAACTCGGTCGAGGGGGCGGTTTTGAAGGGTTGGGTGGAGAGCCGGATGGGTCTGCCTCCCACCTTTCATCACGAGCGGATCGCCGGCATCCATGACGACAAGTACCTGAAGTACGCCGTGGACAGGACCAAGGGAAGCGCCCGCACCTCGGCCATCAATTCACAGCTGGATCTCCTCTACGAGTACTGCCAGTACGAGCTCGCCAAGAAGTATCCCGGCCGAAAAAGCCTCACCCTGTTCCGGGGAACTTTCGAGCGCTGCGAGCACGACAGGCTGGAAACCATCTCCAAGCGGGAGGAGATCGTGCGCCTCAACAACCTGAACTCGTTCACCACCGATGAGGAGCGCGCCTGGGAGTTCGGTTTCATCGTCTGGGAGGTGCAGGTTCCGCTGGCAAAGATCTTCTTCTACAGCGAGCTGCTGCCGACTTCCATCCTGAAAGGGGAGGGGGAGTGCCTGGTGATCGGCGGGGAGTACCGGGTGAAGCGGCTGCTTTGCACGGTTTGAGCAAAGATCACCCTCCCCCAGCCCCCACTGCCATTAAGTTAAGCGGTGATTCCGTGAATCATGTAGGGTGGGCCGTGCCCACCATCAGGATGCGGTTGTGGTGGGCACGGCCCACCCTACCTTTCATGCCCTTAACTTAATGGCAGTGCCCCCAGCCCCTCCCATCAAGGTAGGGGGGAAGACCAAGAGGGAGATTAGTGCTAATCAGGAAGAAATAAGGCTATCGCAGAGCTGGAATCCCCTCTCCCCTGGTGGGCAAATGCGCTAACTTAAAAAAACCCTTGATTTTCCCCCTCCCCTTGAAGGGGAAGGAACCAGAAGCTCAAAGTTAGCGCTTTTATAACCCTCCCCTTGAAGGGGAGGGGATTTTAAGGCTCCTCCCCCTTCAAGGGGGAGGCTGGGAGGAGGATGGGGGGAGGATGGGGGCGTTGTGCTGTAATCTGACAAAGTAGAACTAAAGACGTTGTGCCTTGAAAAGGGGTGACAGCCGAACCAGTCCCTCCGCCAACTCGCCGGTTTCCGCCACAAGCTTCTTGTCCAACTTCTTAAGCCACCTCGCCGGAATACTCTCCTCGCCGTAGTACGCCCCAGCGAGCGCTCCGGCTATGGCCCCGGTAGTATCCGCATCGCCTCCCTGGTTCACCGTTTCGATGACACATCCCTCAAAAGAGCGGGACCTGAAGAAGCAGTGAAAGACGGTCTGCATGGTATCCACAACGTATCCGGTGGCGAGACCCTTATACGGATCAAAGCAGAAGGTGGGAAACTGCGCTACCATCTGCTCCGCCTCACGCCGCATTTGCTGCATGGATCGTTCGGTCAGAGCCAGGTGCAGGAGCCGCCCGATGCAGATGGAGGCGGCATCGGAGAGTGCATGATTGTGGGTGATATGGGCCTGCTGCAGCGTGCATCGCTCCAAAAGCGACTGGTCTCCCAGGGTGAAGAGGCCGACCGGGAGTGTCCTCATCGCGGCGCCGTTGCCGCCATCCCACTCGTTGGGCGGGGTCTCGATGACATCTCTCAGCATGTAGTTCCTGATGCCGCGCCGACAGGTGTCCCCTACGTCGATCGGCTTCGACCTGAGCCAGGCGGCGAGGTTGTCGGCGATTCCGGTGAGCGACCATCCGCCGGCCTTGGCAATCGCCCGTGCGATACAAAGTGACATCTCCGTGTCGTCGGTAACCTGTCCCGGTTTGAGCCTGAGCCAGCCGCCTCCTACCATATCCTTCAGCACGCCGTATTTATCCCGAATCTCGCCGCGGGTCATGAACTCCACTGGAGCTCCCAGGGCATCGCCGACCGTCAAGCCGATGAAGGCGCCTCTTGCGCGGGATATTGCGGCATCTTTAGAAGAGATATTGAACATGCGCCGGATCATGCAATATGTAATCCGGTTGTCACTGATTATCGGTGGCTGACGGAGAAACTTCCCCGTCTGAAAAAGGGTATTTAGGGGGAGTTCAGCGCTGCCGCAGTTCTGCAGCCATGGGCAACCGGGGTTAAATCCCCCCACCCCCCTTTTACAAAGGGGGGAGCAGGTTGCTGGTACTGCTAGTTCATCGATTGCCCCCTCCGGATCCGAATTTTCTGCACAAAAAATAGTCACCGCTTCGTATACAAGGCATCCAGCGGAAGGCATGCGGTGATCCAGGCGCGCAAATATCTGTTTTAGCAGGGATAGCCGCGGCAAATGAAAGCTGGCACGCTAAATGCTCATTGAGAGATAGCAGATACAACGATGTATCTAAAAGAAGGCAATGATGCCCGACGAAAGCTGTAATTCGTGGGGCGTTTCTCGTTTGTGCCGGCCGGTTCACTTTCTTTTAGGGACACGAAGATCACGGCAGGAAAAGGAGGGTATCATGGCTTCATCGTGCAAGACTCAGAAGATGCAGGGGCACCCGTGTTTCGGGGGGAATCACCATAAAAACGGCAGAATGCACCTGGCTGTGGCACCCAAATGCAACATAAAGTGCGGCTACTGCACCAGGCGTCACGACTGCGCCAACGAATCGCGCCCCGGAGTTACCAGCAAGCTCCTTACCCCCCTGGAGGCGATCATCAGGGTGCGGGAGGTGATGGCGAGTCCGGTCACGGGACCGATCATCAAGGTGATCGGCATCGCGGGTCCCGGCGACCCGCTTTTCAATGAGGAGACCTTCGAGACCTTCCGCCTGGTCGACGCGGAGTTTCCTCACCTGATCAAGTGCCTGAGCACCAACGGGCTGCTGCTCCCGGAGAAGATGCATCTTCTGGAAGAGATCGGCCTGCACAGCCTGACGGTGACGCTGAACGCGCTGGATCCCCGGGTCGGTGCCAAGATCTATTCCCACGTCTATTACAACGGCGTCAGGTACACCGGGGAGGAGGGGGCCGAAATCCTGCTCAGAAACCAGCTGGAGGGGATCCGGCAGGCGGCCGATCTCGGCCTCACCATCAAGATCAATACGGTGCTGATCCCCGGGGTGAACGACGACCAGGTCCCGCTCATCTCCGAAAAGGTGAAAAGCCTGGGCGCCTTCGTAATGAACATCATGCCGCTCATCCCGCAGGCCGACTTCGCCCACGTGCCGCCTCCCTCCCCCGAGAGGCTCGACGCTCTGCGCAAGTCCAATGAGAAGACCATCGGCCAGTTCAAGCACTGCCGCCAGTGCCGGGCCGACGCCGTCGGTCTCATCGGCGAGGAACTGAAGTTGGATGCGCCGGCCTGATGGTGCGCTCCGCGCCGTTTACTGAGGCGGACATTGCCCCCTTCCTGGTTCTTGCGGCAGAGGAGGGGTGGCTGTGCGACCGTTGGGAGTTCGAATTCCTGCTGCGATGCTTCCCGCAAGGGTGCTTCGTCTGTCGCGAGGACGGCAACACCCTTGGCTACATCACCTCGATCAGTTACGGCAGGAGCGGCTGGATCGGCAACCTGATGGTGCACCCGGACGCCCGCAGGCGCGGCATCGGCCGGGGGCTGATGGAACGCGCGGTCTCTGCGCTGCTCAAAAGCGGCGTGGAAACGGTCTGGCTCACGGCATCGGAGCAGGGGGCGGGACTCTACCGCAAGCTCGGCTTTGCCCAGATCGACACCGTTAATCGTTGGAGCGGCAGGGCCGCACTGAACCGGAACGTTAAGTCTGCGCCGTTTGAGATCGAATCGGTCCGGGCGGTGGACCGGGTAGGGTGGGGCGACTGGCGCGATGCGCTGCTTCGAGTGACCTGCGACCGCGGACGGCTGTACATCAGTTCGGGCGGGTTTCTCTGCTGTCAAGAGTGGAAGGACGGCACCCAGATAGGACCATGGGGGTGTCTTATAGGGACCCAGGCCGGGCAGCTCCTGGATCAGGCGCTGGCAACGGGGGATGAGAAACTCTTTCTGGATGTCCCGGCGGGAAATCTCGCCGCAGCGACACTGCTCAGCAAAAGGGGCTTCGTTGTCAAGGGGAGCAACGTGCTCATGTATCTCGGCGACGCCCCCCTCTATCACCCAGGCAACATCTACGCGCTCGCCAGCATGGGGAGCATGGGGTAGGGACGCAGAAAGTTCTGCGTAAAAGCCCCCCTTCCATCAAGGGAGGGGGAGCGAGCAGCAGGTAGGGGCTTAATTCTACTTTGTCAGATTACAGCACAACGCCGTCATTCTCCCCCCATCCCCCTCCCAGCCTCCCCCTTGAAGGGGGAGGAGCCTTAAAATCCCCTCCCCTTCAAGGGGAGGGTTAGGGTGGGGATGGGGGCAAGGTGGTAATGTGACAAAGTAGAATTAAGTTGGCCCGATTGGCGTCAATTTCCAGGGTGAAAGCTGTTACGCAAAGGACGCGAAGAACTGCGCGCGAAGAACGCAAAGTACAGGCAGTTAGCTTTACCCCCAAGACTTGTTTTTTCCTCGCGTTCTTCGCGTAACAGGCTTTGGTTTGTAACAATGGTACGTTATGGAACAAGATAATGCTCCAGATTGGAACAGTCCGTTCTCGATCCCGATAATGCCAGACATGTTCTTCTCATCGTAAACCCGGGAAACGGCGCTGAAAGCCTCTGTATCAGCTTCTGCGGCCATTCCTTTTGCAGCAAAACGCCGTTGCGGTTTTCTGTCGGACAACATGGCACGTTAGTTGCTCAATTTGAAACGTATACGTGTATACGTGCATTGGTAAACGCGCCGGGCCAGTCGCGATCCGACTGTCGACGGCACACACCCCTGATGACAAAGGTAAATTCCCGTTCTATGAAGTGCACATGAGCCCATATTTCATTTTCTTCATATTTATCCTGGTATCGCTCGGTTTCGTCGGTCTGATCGTCGGCCTGAATGCGCTCCTGGGTCCGAGAGTAGTTGCTTCGGCGGTGAAGATGGAACCGTTCGAGTGCGGGTCCCGTCCGCTGCAGCAGCGCAACGTGCGTCCCCTCTCCATCAAGTACTACCCGGTGGCCATCTTCTTTCTGCTATTCGATCTGGAAACGGTGCTGCTCTTCATCTGGGCGGTATCGAGCGGCAACCGGGAGCTCGCCACGCTTTCGCTCTGTTCTTTCCTCTTCTTCATGTCTGTGCTGGCGCTGGCTTTTGTTTATGTCTGGAAGGAGGGTGGACTGGAATGGCGATGATGGATTTTCTCACCACAAGAAAAGACGAGTTGGTGGGGTGGGTGCGCAAGTTCAGTCTCTTCCCTTACCCGTTTGTTACCGCCTGCTGCGGCATGGAGTTCATGTCGGTCAGCTCCACCCTGTACGATACCGACCGCTTCGGTGCCGCGCTCCCTCGCTTCACCCCCCGGCAAAGCGACCTGCTCATGGTGGTGGGGACCATTACCCACAAGGAGGCACCGGTCATCAAGAAGGTCTACGACCAGATGTGCGAGCCCAAGTGGGTCATGGCCTTCGGCGCTTGCGCCACAAGCGGCGGTTTTTACCGCAACTATGCGGTGTTGCAGGGTGTGGACAAGATCATCCCGGTCGACATCTATGTGCCTGGCTGCCCGCCGCGCCCGGAGATGGTGATCGACGCCATCATGAAGCTGCAGGACAAGATCGCCGGCGACCGGCATCCGATATTCCCGTATGAAATGCAGAACCCGGTGAAGCTGTAGGGTTCCCCCCTCTCCCTAACCCTAATTCCTCGCACGCTGCACAAGCCCCCTCTCCCTTGATGGGAGAGGGATGGGGAGAGGGTGAAAAGCTCGCACAAGCCTCACCCTCCCCCCCACCCCCTCCCATCAAGGGAGGGGGGCGAGCAGCAGGTAGGAGCTTAACTTGATGGCAGGAGGGGCTGGGGGAGGTTGCAAGGCTTGTTTAACTGGACCTGACCGGTCACTGATTTTTTAGGGGGACCCCTCGCGGGTGCCAAAAATCCCCGGCAACCAGGGTGCCCGTAATGATAACGAAACAAGGATTCCCGCATGGGATATCCCTACATAATAGAGAGTGCAACATGGCTTACAACACCATACAAACCGAGCTGCAAGGGCTCTTCGAGCGCTCCTGGGACAGCTTCCGGATGCTGGTCCTGGAGCTCCCCGCGGAGAATCTGCTCCCGCTGGTGACCCGGCTGAAAAACGATCTGGGCTTCAACCTGTTTCTCGATGTCACCGCAGTGGATTACCCGGCTAGAGAGCCGCGCTTCGACGTGGTCTACCACTTCTACTCCGTCTCGCACAACAAACGCGTGCGTCTCAAGGTGCCGGTCTCCGAGGCGGAGCCGACCGTCCCCACGCTCACCGGACTCTACGGCTCCGCCAACTTCATGGAGCGCGAAGTGCACGAGATGTACGGCATCAAGTTCGCCGGCAACCCCGATCTGCGCCCGATTCTGCTCTATGAGGGCTTTGTCGGCCATCCTTTGAGAAAAGACTACCCGATCGACCAGGAGCAGCCGCTGGTCGACTACCGCAAATAGGTGAGAAAGTGGAATACAAGTCCCCAGTCAGATCTTACCTAGAAGAGAGTGCCGATCCCAAGAACGTGCTGGTGAACCTGGGTCCTTCCCACCCGGCCACCCACGGTACCATCCAGGTGATCGCGGAGTTGGACGGCGAGACGGTGAAAAAGGCCGACATTCACTGCGGCTATCTGCACCGAGGCTTCGAGAAGGAAGCGGAGCATCACACCTATCACAAGATCATCCCCTATACCGACCGGCTCAACTACTGCTCCAGCCTCAACAACAACTTCGCCTACGCGGCCACCGTTGAGGCGCTGCTCGGTATCGAGATCACGCCGCGCTGCAAGTACCTGCGCACCCTGCTGGCGGAGTACAACCGCATCGCCGACCACGTGACCTGCATCGCCGCCACCGTCATGGAGCTTGGGGCGATGACCGCCTTCCTGTATCTCATGACCATCAGGGACTACATCTTCGAGCACCTGAACCACCTGACCGGCGCGCGTCTCACCTATTCCTACGTACGGATCGGCGGCATGGCCCGCGACCTGCCGCAGGGGTGGCTGGAGCGTCTGGAGGAGATCCTCCAGTTCCACGAGCGCTACATCGAGCGCATCCACGGCCTTTTGGACAGAAACCGCATCTTCATCGACCGCACCAGGAACACCGGCGCGCTCAGCACGGAGCAGGCGCTCAACTGGGGCTACACCGGTCCCATCCTGCGCTCCACCGGTGCCGCGATCGACATCCGCAAGGACTCTCCCTACCTGGCCTACGACGAGCTCGATTTCGAGGTGCCGGTGGGGATCAAGGGCGACAACTACGACCGCTACTACGTGCGCATGCGGGAGATGGACGAGTCGGTACGCATGGTGCGCCAGCTGGTGAAGATGCTCCCCGAGGGGCCGCTCAACGTGAGCGACCACCGGGTGGTGCTCCCGGAGAAGAAGCATCTCTACGGCGAGACCGAATCGGTCATCAACCACTTCAAGCTGATCATGGACGGCATCCAGGTGCCGGCGGGGGAGGTCTACCTCTCCCACGAGACCCCCAACGGCGAACTCGGCTTCTACCTGGTGAGCGACGGCTCCGGCCGCCCCTACAAGCTCCACGTGCGCGGCCCGAGCTTCCTGCACATGGGGGGGATGCACACGCTTTTGGAGGGGTACCAGCTGGCCGATATCATCGCCACCTTCGGCTCCATGAACATGATCGGCGGGGAGTGTGACCGATGAGCTGCCTGACGCACAAATTCGACGAACTGCGCAAGATTTACCCGGAGGAGATCAAGTCCTCCATGGTGCTGCCGCTCTTGCAGCTGACGCTCAAGGAGAAGGGGCACCTGACCGAGAGCGACGCCGTCTTTATCGCCGACTACCTGGAGGTCCCCTCCATGCAGGTCAAGGAGGCGCTCACCTGGTACACCATGCTGTACCGGGCCCCGGTGGGACGCCACGTGGTCAAGGTCTGCCGCTCCATCGCCTGCTCCCTGTGCGGCGAGGAGCGCCTGATCGCGCACCTCGCCAATAAGCTCGGCATCAAACCGGGGGGGACCACCCCCGACGGACGCTTCACCCTTCTGGAGGTGGAGTGCCTCGCGTCCTGCGGCACCGCGCCGGCCATGCAGGTGAACGACACCTACCACGAACAGCTGACCGAAGAGAAGATCGACCGCATTCTGGAGGAACTTTCATGACCAGCCGGAGAGTCTTCTTCACCTTTGAAATCACCGAGGAGTCCCATCTGCTCCACGCCTACCGCGAGCGCGGCGGCTACCAGGCGCTGGAAAAGGCGCTCAGGGAGATGCAGCCCGCCGAGGTGCAGGCGGAGGTTGCCGCATCGGGGCTGCGCGGCCGCGGCGGAGCGGGATTTCCCACCGCCACCAAATGGTCCTTCCTCGCCAAGGGGGCGCCGGTCTACTACCTTTGCTGCAACGCGGACGAGGGGGAGCCCGGCACCTTCAAGGACCGCTGGGTTTTCGAGCACTCGCCGCACCAGCTGATCGAGGGGATGCTCCTCGCCTGCTACGCGCTGGGGGTGCGCCACTCCTTCATCTACATCCGGGGCGAATTCGATCTTTCCTACCGGCGGCTCATGCACGCACTTAAGGAGGCGCGCGAGGCGGGTCTCCTGGGGGACTCGGTGCTCGGGAGCGCCTTCTCCTGCCAGATCATCGTGCAGCAGGGGGCCGGCGCCTACGTCTGCGGCGAGGAATCGAGCATGCTCTCCTCCATCGAGGGTTTCAAGGGGTATCCCAGGAACAAGCCTCCCTTCCCGGCGGTCAAGGGTCTCTACCAGGCGCCCACCGTGATCAACAACGTGGAGACGCTCGCCACGCTCCCCTGGATTCTGGCCAAGGGGGGCGCAGCCTACGCCAAGATCGGCACCGAGAAGAACAGCGGCACCCGTCTCTTCGGGATCTCCGGACACGTGCAGCGCCCCGGCATGTACGAGCGCGCCATCGGCTACCCGTTCAAGAAGCTGATCTACCAGGACGCCGGCGGCATCGCAGGGGGGAAGGCGCTCAAGGCGGTGATTCCGGGGGGAAGCTCCACCCCGGTGCTGACCGCCGAGGATATCGAGACCCTCACCATGGACGCCGAGGCCGTGGCCGCCGCGGGGAGCATGCTCGGCTCCGGAGGGGTCATCGTGATCGCCGAGGGGACCTGCATGGTGCGCCTGCTCCAGGTGCTGACCCGCTTCTACGCCCATGAGTCGTGCGGGCAGTGCATACCGTGCCGCGAGGGAACCGCCTGGATGAACAAGATCGTAGCCCGCATCAGCGAGGGGAGGGGGGTCGCCGGCGACATCGAGCGCCTGGAGGGGATCACCACCGGCATCATGGGGAACACGATCTGCGCCCTGGGGGCCGCCGCGGCCATGCCGGTGGCAAGCTTCCTGATCAAGTTCAGACACGAGTTCGCCTACTTCATCGAACACGGCCGGTCCCTGAACGACGGCCGTTTGGAAATAAAGATATGATCGAATTGACCATCGACAACAAAGCCGTCCAGGCGGAACCGGGTGAGACGGTGCTGCAGGCCGCTCTCAGAAACGGGATCGAGATTCCCCACTTCTGCTACCACCCCTGCCTCTCCATTGCCGGCAACTGCCGCATCTGCATGGTGCGCATCAAGGGCCGTCCCGGCTTCCACCCCTCCTGCAATCTGCCGGCGGCTCCAGGCATGGAGATCGAGAGCGACTGCTCCGATGTGAACGCGGTGCGCAAGTCGATACTGCAGTTCGCCACCCTGAACCACCCGGCCGACTGCCCGGTCTGCGACAAGGCGGGCGAGTGCAGGCTGCAGGACTACAACTTCAAGTACAACGGCACCCCCTCCCCCTCCATCGAGCCGAAAAGGCGCCAGCGCAAGTTCTACCAGATCAACTCCCGCATCATGCTGGACCGCGAGCGCTGCATCCTGTGCAGCCGCTGCGTCCGCTTCACCAAGGAGATCTCCGGCTCAGGGCTCCTCGGCATCGTGGAGCGCGCCGACCAGTCCAGGGTGGAGCGCCTGGAGCAGGGCGGGGTCGAGGATCCCTATTCCGACAACATCATCCAGAGCTGTCCGGTGGGGGCGCTCCTTTCCCGCGACTTCCTCTACAAGAGCCGAGTCTGGTACCTGGAGCCGGTCGCCTCGGTCTGCCCGCGCTGCTCGCGCGGCTGCAGCGTGGAGGTCTGGCGCCGACAGAAGCAGTGGCAGCTGCGCGCCCCGGGCGCCGATAAAAACCACATGGCCTACCGGATCAGCGCCCGGGAGAACCCCGAGGTGAACGGCCCCTGGCTCTGCAACCAGGGTTTCGACCTGCACCAGGTGATCAATGACAGCGTGCGCGCCCTGGCCCCCAGGCTCGCCGGAGCGGAGAGCACGCTGCAGGATGCGCTCGCTGCGGCGCAGCGCCTGCTCTTCGAGGCGGAAAAGCCGGCGGCCATCGTGTCGGCCTGGGGCTCCAATGAAGAACTGGCCGCCTTCAAGAGCGCGCTCGGTTCCTCGCTCACCGTCTACACAAGGGCGGACCGTGAGCCGGAAGCGGGGGAGGTGGTCGAGGACCAACTGCTCATCAAGGCGGACAAGAACCCCAACAGCTACAGCGTCGAGGCGATCTTCGGCAGACGCCCCTTTGCCGCCGACGCCGGCCACGACGTGGTGCTGGTCTGGGGGGACCTGGTCGACTACGCGTCGCTCGGGAGCGCCAAGGTGATCCACCTGGCCACCCTGGAGCCCGCTGCCGGCCGCCCCGCCGAGGTGCTGGTCCCGATCTCCACCATGTTCGAGCGCACAGGCCACTACACGAACTTCGAGGGAAAAGTGAACCGTTTCGAACAGGTGTTCGAGAAGCCCGAGTCGGTGCTGCACGCCGGCGACCTGTTTGGGAGACTGTAGCGCTATGACTCAGGACCTGATCGTTTACCTGCTCTTCATGAGCTACGCCATCGCCTTCATGGTCGGGCTCGCCACCATCTTCACCTGGGTGGAGCGCAAGCAGTCGGCCATCATGGCGGACCGCATCGGCGCGAACCGCGCCTACATCCGGATCCCCTACACACAGGTGAAGCTGACCTGCATGGGACTCTTCCACGGTCTGGCCGACGGGGCCAAGATGCTCCTCAAGGAGAACTTCACCCCGACCACCTACGACTCCTTCTGCTACAACCTCGCCCCCTGGCTGGCGGCGACCCCGGTGCTCCTGGTGTTCGCGGTGGTCCCCTTCGGGGGGGTGCTGATGCCGGGGCACCTCTTCGACGCCGGTCTGCTCAGGGATTACTTCGGCGACCGCGCCTACGCCATGCAGGTGGCCAATCTCGACGCCGGCGTGCTTATCATGCTCTCCATCTCGGGGGTCGGCATCCTCGGCATCATGCTGGCGGGGTGGTCCTCCAACAACAAGTTCTCCATGCTCGGCTCGGCCCGCGCCGCCTCCCAGATGATCTCCTACGAGGTGGTCATGGGGCTCGCCCTGATCAGCCTGGTGGTCACCTTCGGCACCCTGGACATCGGCCAGATGGTACGCCTGCAGTCGGGGCAGATGTTCGGCTTTCTCCCGGCCTGGGGGATATTCAAGCAGCCGCTAGCCTTCATCCTCTTTCTCACCGCTGCCATCGCGGAGAACAAGAGGGTCCCCTTCGACCTGCCGGAGTGCGAATCGGAGCTGGTCTCGGGGTACTTCACCGAGTACACCGCCATGAAGATGGGACTCTTCATGCTTTCCGAGTTCATCACCATCGTGGTCGCCTCGGCGCTGCTGGTCACCCTGTTCCTGGGGGGGTGCAACCTCCCTTACCTGAACGACGCCGGCTTTCTCTTCCCCGGCGGGAGCCGGATCGCTCTGCCGCACCTCGCGGTAGTGCTGCTGCAGCTTTTCACCTTCCTGGTCAAGGTCTTCGTGGCGGGATGCTTCATGGTGCAGATCCGCTGGACGCTGCCGCGCTTTCGCTATGACCAGCTGCTTAACTTCGGCTGGAAGATCCTGATGCCCCTGGCCGCGGTAAATCTGGTGTTAACCGCGCTCATGCGCTGGTTCACCCTGAGGATGATATGAGGAAGCAATACTGGAACGAACCGGAGATGGGTCTTTGGGAGCGCCTCTACCTCCCGGAGGTGATCCGGGGGCTCTGCATCACCGGCGGGGTTTTCTTCGGCAACATGTTCAAATGGATGACCTTCCGCAAGGGGGCGCTCACCGCCTATTACCCGGAGGAGCGCCGCGCCGACTACTCCCCCGTCAACCGCGGCCGTCACATCCTGACCCAGCGCCCAAACGGCAAGGTGCAGTGCGTCTCCTGCAACATGTGCGCGACGGTCTGCCCGGCCTACTGCATCGAGATCGAGTCCGGCGTCGACTTCGACGATCCGGCGCACCCCAAGTCTCCGGTGCGCTTCGAGCTCGACTACTCGCGCTGCATCTTCTGCGGTTTCTGCGTGGAGGCGTGCCCCGAGGACGCCATACGCATGTCCCCCGAGACCCCGGATCTCCCCGGCTTCGACCGCGAAAACATGTGGGCCAGGCAGGACCTGCTCATGAACTGGTGCCCCACCAGGGACACCCTGAAGAGCTATGAAGAGCCGCCCGCCCACGACCAGGAGGGACACTAATGGATACCTTCTTCATCCTGCTCTTCAGCACGCTCGCCGTGCTCTTTGCCGCCCTGGTGCTCATCCTGCGCCAGCCGATGCGCGCCGCGCTCGCCCTGATCGCGCACATGGTGAGCCTCGCCTGCATCTACGCCACTCTCAACGTGCACGTGGTGGCCATCTTCCAGATTCTCATCTATGTGAGCGCCGTGATGGTCTTCATGGTCTACACCATCATGCTGCTCGACGACCGCGACGCCAGCTACCGGCAGCGCTTCTCGCGCTGGGTCTACCCGGCGCTGATCGTGGCGGTGCTGATCCCCTTGTCGCTCTGGCTCCTGCCTGCGGAATCCGGCGCACTGGTGGCACCCGCCGGCGGCCCGGAGCGTTTCAGCTTCGCCGCCTTCGCGCTCGACTTCATGAAGAGCTACTGGTTTCACTTCGAACTTGCCACGGTGCTCTTGCTGATCGGCGTGCTCTCCGCCTGGACGGCGGTCAAGGAGGGGTTGGATGGATAAGTACCAGTTCCTGATCACCATGGCCGGGGTGATCTTCTCCCTGGGACTCTTGGGGGTGGCGGTGCGCCGTAACCTGCTGGTGGTGATGATGTGCCTGGAGATCATGCTCAATGCCGTGGTCCTAAGCTTCGTCACCTCCGCCAGCCGCAGCAACACGGTGGCCGGCGCCTCCATGACCTTTTTCATCTACGTGGCCGCTTCCTGCGAAATCGCCCTGGCCATGGCCATCGTGGTGCTTTTGGTGAAGCGCCACGGCACACTCGATCTCGACGCGCACCAGGATCTGAAGGGGTAGCTACTCATGAACAAACTGACGCTCATCCTCATGTTGCCGTTTCTGGGGTTCCTGATCAACGGCCTGATCGGCTCCCGTCTCCCCAAGAAGGCGGTATCGCTGATCGCCTGCGGCATGCCGGCTATCTGCTTCGCCCTTACCTGGTCCCTTTTTTCCGGCCTCCGGGTGAGCCGGCTGCCGGTGGTGGAGCATCTCTTCACCTGGGTGGCCTATCCCGGCTTCAAGGTGGAGGCCGCCCTCTACTTCGACCAGATCTCCGCCATGATGTGCCTGGTGGTGACCGGAGTGGGGACGCTGATCCACATCTACTCGGTGGGGTACATGTCCCACGACAAGGGATTTGCCCGCTACTTCGCCTACCTGAACCTGTTTCTCTTCTTCATGCTCCTTTTGGTGCTCGGGAAGAACATGGTGCTGCTTTTTGCCGGCTGGGAAGGGGTGGGGATCGCGTCGTATCTGCTGATCGGCTTCTGGTTCCAGGACTCCGACAAGACGGCGGCGGGACTCAAGGCCTTCATCGTGAACCGGGTCGGCGACACCGGCTTCGTGCTGGCCGCCTTCGTCATCTACTTCTTCGCCAACACCCTGGACTTCCAGGAGATCAACGCCTTCTTCGCCACCGGTCAGACCTCGGTCGCCGTCATGAACGCGATCGGCATCATGCTTCTGATCGGCGCCTGCGGCAAGTCCGCCCAGATCCCGCTGCACGTCTGGCTTCCCGACGCCATGGCAGGCCCCACGCCGGTTTCCGCGCTGATCCACGCCGCGACCATGGTGACCGCCGGGGTCTACCTGCTCTGCCGCCTGAACGGGGTGTTCCTGCACGCGCCGGGCGCCATGACGGTGGTCGCCTACGGCGGAGCGCTCACCGCACTGCTGGGCGCCACCATGGGGCTTACCCAGTACAACCTGAAGAAGGTGCTCGCCTTTTCCACCATGAGCCAGATCGGGCTCATGTTCCTGGCCTGCGGCGTGGGCGCCTTCAACGCGGCACTCTTTCACCTCTTCACCCACGCCTTCTTCAAGGCCTGCCTCTTTCTCGGCGCCGGCGCCATCATCCACGCGCTGCACGGCGAGGAGGACATGCGCAACATGGGGGCGCTGGGGAAGAAGCTCCCCATCACACTGGTCACCTTCCTGATCGCCAGCCTGGCGCTCTCCGGCGTCCCCCCCTTTGCCGGGTTCTTCTCCAAGGACGAGATCCTCTGGAGCGCCTACTCCGGCGTGAACGGCTCCCTGGGACTCTGGCTGGTGGCGAGCATCTCCTCGTTCCTGACCGCGTTCTACATGTTCCGCGCCATCATCATGACCTTCTTCGGCGAGTCGCGAGTGCCGGCCCGGCTGGAAAAGGGGATTCACGAGGGACCTGCCACCATGTCCGGCGTCCTGGTGCTGCTCGCCGTATGCTCGGTGGCGGCGGGGTTTCTGGGTCTCCCCGGAGCGCTGCGCGAGATGGCGGGGGTCTCGGCTCCCTTTTACGATTTCCTGGCGCCGGTCATAGGGCACGCGCAGGCGGAAGGGGCAGGGGGGCACCCGGCGGCAGGGGGGCACCGGCTGGAAACCCTTTTCATGGGAATCTCCATTGCGGTCGCCTTGTCCGGAATCGCTATGGCCTGGGTCTTCTTCAGCCTGCGCAAGGAATGGGCGGTCCGGGCCAAGGCGAGCTCCGGTTATGCCTATGACCTGGTAAGCCAGGGGTACTTCTTCGATGCGCTCTACTACGTGGTGGTCCGCTTCCTGGACTGGGTCTCCGAGTCGGTGCTGGCCCGCAGGGTGGAGCACGGGTTGGACGCCGGGGTGCTGACCGCCCCCAACCATTCGGTCAACTACGCCTCCAGGCTCTTCTCCAGCATGCAGGCAGGGAGCGTCCAGGGCTACGTGTTCTACGTCTTCCTGGGGCTTGCCCTGGTTCTTTTGTGGGGGGTGCTGCATGTTTGACGGCATCATGGTTTTGCTGCTTTGTGCGCTTCCCGCGGCCGTTTCGCTGCTGCTCTGCCTTATTCCAGGGAAGGAATCCGGTTTGGCGCGCCTGCTCTCGCTTTTGGGCATGCTGGCGGTGCTGGCACTTTCGGCGGGACTCTTCTTCGGCTTCGACGGCGCCGTCGCTCCCGGTCGCTACGATCTGAACGTCGCCTGGATCCCCTCCCTGGGGGTGAACTTCCACCTGGCGCTGGACGGGCTCAACGTCTACCTGGTGCTGCTCACCGGGCTGCTTTTCCCGGTGGTGCTGGTCTGTGCCTGGGGGACCCCCCAGTCGCGGGACAAGCTCTACCTGCACCTGTTGCTTCTTTTGCAGGCGAGCCTCTTCGGCACCTTCCTGTCCCAAAACCTGATGCTCTTCTTCGCCTTCTGGGAGCTGGTGCTGATCCCGATGTTCGTGCTGATCCTGGTTTTCGGCGGCGAGAACCGACGCCAGGCCGCCACCACCTTCTTTCTCTACACCCTGGTCGGCAGCGTGCTTCTTTTGGCCGCGGTCATCCTCCTGGGGGTCGAGTCGCTGCGTCAGACCGGCAGCTGGTCCTTTGAATTTGCCACCCTGTACGCTTTGCATCTGGAGCACGGGGTGCAGCTCTTCGTCTTCCTGGCGGTGCTTTTGGCCTGCGCCATCAAGTGTCCGCTGTTCCCCTTCCACTCCTGGCTGCCGCTGGCCTACAGCGAGGCTCCGGCCTCGGGAACGGCGATCATGGCCGGGGCGCTTTCCAAGATGGGCGCCTTCGGTCTTTTGAAGCTTGCCATTCCGCTGGCACCTGCGGTGAGTGCGGTTGCCGCCCCCTACGTGATCCTGCTGGCCGTGGTCAGCATCCTTTACGGCGCCGTGCTGGCGCTGCGCCAGGAGGATTTCAAGAAGCTGATTGCCTATTCGTCGCTGAGCCACATGGGTTACATCGTGCTGGGGGTGTTCAGCTTCCAGCAGGCCTCGGTGCACGGCGCGCTCTTCCAGATGCTGAGCCACGGCGCCGCGGTGGTGGGACTCTTTCTCATGCTGAGCCTTTTGGAGCAGCGGCTGGGTGCTTCCTACAAGGAGCTCACAGCGCTCTCCACCCTGGCCCCGCGCCTTGCCGTGACCCTGATGCTCTTCATACTCACCTCGGTGGCGCTCCCTCTCACCAGCGGGTTCACCTCCGAGTTCCTCATCCTTTTCGGCGGCTTCCAGCAGGGCTTCGGCGCCTGGCAGGCGGGGCTCTCCCCCCTTACCCTGGTGGCGGTGATTCTGGCCTGCAGCGGCATGGTGCTCGGTGCCGGCTACATGCTGCGCTTTGCCCGGGTCATCCTGTACGGCAAGGCGGGCGAGGGAGCCCGGCTCGAGGATTTAAACCCGCGGGAGGCGCTCGCCTTCCTGCCGCTTTTGCTGCTGATCCTCTGGATCGGGATAAACCCCGCGCCGATCATGGGCAAGGTGCAGGGTGCCGTGGACCAGCTGCACGCCCAGATAGCCGGGAGCGCCGTGGACAAGTTGCATGCCCAGGTAGTAGGGAGCGCCGTGCTGCCGAAAGCTGCGATTAAAAATACTGCTGATTGAAACTAATCTGCAGCTCGCATGCCTCTCTCCCCGCTTCGCAGAGGGAGACATGTGGATTTTCGTAGGGTGGGAGTTTAAGCCTGAACCCTGAGATTGCTGCTGATTTGCAGACAAGTAGGACAACCATTTCATTAACGGGGGCGCCAATGGCCACTGATTTTCTGTACGGACTTTTGCCGGAACATCTTCTGCTTCTACTCATCCTCGTTCTCATGGTCCTGGAGATCGTCAGGGCCGATGAGGCCCTTGCGGGACCGCTGTTCCTGCTTACCCTGACGGTCGGCTGCGGGGTGCTGGTCGCCCAGCTAAGTAGCGGCTACACCCTTACCCTGGCTCCCGGCGAGGTAGTGATCGATCGCTTCGCCATTCTCGCCAGGCTGGTCATCCTCGGCTGCGGCACCGTGCTCGGTTTCTTCTCGATCACCGGCTCCAGATGCTTCAAGACTTGGATGCTCCTGTCCTGCTCCCTTCTGGGGGGGCTGATCATCATGAGCAGCGCGGGTTTCATCACGCTCTTCATCGGCATCGAGATGCTCTCCCTGCCGGGGTTTGCCCTGATGATCCACGGACGAGGCGCCTCGGTCGCCTGTGAGGGGGCCTTCAAGTACCTGCTCATGTCCTCGGTGGCCACCGCCCTGATGCTCTTTGGCATATCCCTGGTGTACGCCCAGACCGGAACGCTCGCCATCGCCGATTTCGCCGGCGCGCAGAACTGGGCAGCCGGCGCCCTGGTGCTGAGCGGCTTCTTCATCAAGGCTGCGGTATTCCCCTTCCACGGCTGGGCGCCCGACGCCTACGACAGCGCCAGACTCCCGGTGACCGCTTTTCTCGCCTCGGTGGTCAAGGCAGCGGTGGTGCTCGCCCTGGTCCGCATCCTCGGCAACATGCCGCTCAACGCAGAAGCGACGCTGGCGGTGACGGCACTCTCCGTCGCCTCCATCTTCTACGGCAACATCACCGCCATCCGTCAGACCAGTTTCAAGAGGCTCCTGGCCTACTCCTCGATAGCGCACGCAGGCTACATGATGTTTGCGCTCACCGACAGCACCGGGGGGCGGGTGGAAGCGCTCTTCTACTACGTTGCCGTGTATGCCGTGACAACCATTATCGCCTGTGCCTGCTTCAGCCTCCTCTGCGGCGATCAAGTCGATCAAGCCGATCCGCTGGCCTGTTTGGATGGCGCCTACTACACGCGACCGGTGCCGGCGTTCATCCTGGGCGCTGCCGTCCTTTCTCTGGCCGGCATCCCCCCTCTGCCCGGTTTTCTGGCAAAGCTCCTCGTCTTCAAGTCGGTGATCGCCTCCGGCCATCTGCTCCCCGCGGTGCTCGCCTTCATCGGGAGCTTCCTGGGGGTGATCTACTATCTGGGGATCGTCTTCCGGCTCTTCAAGCCCGCGCCGGCCTCCCAGCAGGCGGGCGCCGTCCTGACCCGGAACTGGTCGCAGAGCTGGACCTGGGGGGGGGTGCTGATCGGCTCGGTTGCGCTCGCCCTGTTCATGCTCTTTCCCGACCTGTTTCACCGTCTGCTCGCCACCGTGTAGCGCGGGGGAACAGCCATTAAAAAGAAAATGAGCCGAGGGCACCGAACCGGAAACGCCCCTAACCAAATATCATGGTTAGGGGCGTTTTGTGCTGCTGCATACCGGGGATTACGTTGACTCGGTGCCTTTTTGTTGTTACAAATACTGTTAGGACTGTTACCTATGACCCTGCTAAAAACGCGACAAACATCGCCGAGCGCGGTCTTCCGTTCGATATGGTTGATGATTTTGATTGGAATGAAGCTGTTATCATTGAAGATACCCGCAACGATTACGGCGAAAGGCGTTTCAGAATCTTTGGTTTTATCCGAGGCCGGTTATATGCCGCAGTCATAACCCCGCGGAATGAAACTGCCCATGTTATCAGTTTCAGAAAAGCCAATGCCAGAGAGGTGAAAGAACATGGCAAAAAATAAGCCGAATCCCGATTTGATCGACGATGAAAATCCTGAATGGAGTGCTGAGGACTTTAAGAGCGCGCGTCCAGCGCACGAAGTACTGCATGAGCTTTTCTCTAAAGAGGTAGCTGACGAAATGCTTACGAGAAAGACGGGTCGTCCACTCGGCAGTGGCGTTAAGGAGTCGAAGACAGTGCGTTTTGACCGGGACATTCTCGACGCTTTCAAAGCCTCAGGCAAAGGATGGCAGACTCGCATGAATGAGGCATTACGGGAGTGGCTGAAGGAACACCCGCAGAAGCACGCTTGACCGGCCCGGCCAAGGACGCCCTGCATTCTCAACACTCCTTGATATCTCAACCTTCGGAGACCGCATGCGCCGCACCTTCCTGCAGTTCGTCCTAATTTTATGCACTACCGTCCATATCGTATTTGCCGGTCCCATCGAAGATTGCAAGGAATTCGCCGCCTACGGCGTTCCGAGTCTCTCCGGCGATCTTCTCTGCCGAAAGGGTTATCTCCTCTCTCACGACCCTGACAAGAAGACTCCCGTTTGGGTAGCAGAGCATCTGACCTGGGGTAAGGCCAAGGGGACGGTTAAGAGGTCCAACGACTTCCAGGCAGACGGCGACCTGGAGCAGGGGAAACGGGCGGAACTCTCCGATTACAAAGGCTCGGGCTACGATCGCGGTCACATGGCCCCGGCGGCCGACATGTCGTGGGATGGTCAGGCCATGTCGGAAAGCTTCTACCTTTCCAACATGGTACCGCAGGCAGGGGTAGGCATGAACCGCGGCATTTGGATGGAGCTTGAAAAAAAGGTGCGCAGGTGGGCGCTGGAGCGCGGAGAGCTCTACGTCTACAGCGGGCCGATCTACGAGCGGGAACCGAAGACCATCGGGCGAAACCGGGTAGCCGTTCCCCGTTTCCTGTTCAAGGTCGTGCTGGACCCTCAGAAGCAGGAAGCCATTGCCGTGATCATGCCGAATCGGCAGCTAAAAACTGAGGATATGCCGAATTTTCTGGTGAGTGTACGGGAGGTGGAGAAACAGACGGGACTGCAATTCTTTTCGAACCTGCCGGAGGCTGCCCAGGACAAGATAGAGACAGTGAAGGCCCCGAAACTCTGGCAGTAGATTTCTTTTCCGATTTCCCCCCCTTTGCCAATTCCTCCCCCCTTTGTAAAAGGGGGGTCGGGGGGGATTTTGCCCAGGCTGCTACAGGGTCAATTTTGGAGCGGAGTGCAAATCCCCCTAAATCCCAGCGTTGTCCGGTTAGGAAAATGCATCCATACATTTCGCTCAAACCCACTGCTTTTCACCCTCCCCCAGCCCCTCCCACCAAGGGAGGGGGGCTTAAAGTCCCCTCTCCCCTGGTGGGAGAGGGCTAGGGAGAGGGCTAGGGAGAGGGGGGATAGGGCAATTGCAAGAAGCAAACCGGACAACACTGGGGTCGGGGGGGATTTTGCCCAGGCTGCTACAGGGTCAATTTGGGAGCGGAGTGCAAATCCCCCTAAATCCTCCTAAATCCCCCTTTGCCAAAGGGGGATTTTCTGATCCCGCCTTGACGCCAAGTTGAACAAAAACTACCTCACGTGCTCCTTCAGCGTTTCCACGATAAACCCCGCCACATCCTGCTTTAATTGCACCAGCGCCTCACTTTCCAGATACATCATATGCCCGGAGCGATAGCGGCGTACGGTGACATTTTTCCGCAAGGCGGGGGGGAGACCCATGTGGGCAATGGTGTAGTCGGTGGCTGCGTGGGGAGTAGCAAGATCGAAGCAGCCGGAGGCAACGAAGATCTTCATGTACGGGTTTTTGGCCAGCGTCTGCCCCAGGTTCTCGCTGGTGTCGGCATAGCTGTTTTTCGCCTCCCAGTCCCAGCGCTCGATGCCGCCGCCCAGGGTGAAATACTCCAGATCGGACTGAAAACCGAGCTCCTCCCTCACGTAACGGTTGAAGGTGGCGGTGAAGGGGGGACGGATGGTCGTGACGGTCGGATCGAAACCGCGAGCCGCCCCGGGATCGAGATTGGCTGCGCTGTACCGGCTGTCCATGAAGCCGACCATCCGGCCGCGGTCGCTCAGCAGCTCTCTGACGAAACCCCTGCTGTCGATGCGCAGGTTGCGGCTCTCGACAAAGGAGGCGCTAAGGCCGGTGAACCGTGCCAGTTTTTCCACCACCCCCCTGCGTTCTTCCGCGGAGAGCCGGTCTCCCCTGTTCAACGCCACCTGGTACTCGGTGGCCGCCCACTCCTCGGCGGCGGCTAAGGTCCGGTCAAGATCGACCTGCAAGTCGGGAGCCAGCTTCTTGTGATACCAGGCCGTCGCGGTGTAGCTTGGCAGGAACAGCTGATAGGGGAGGTCGTTACCGTAGTCGAAGGAGACGGTCTGCAGATTCAGGATGAAGGAGACCAGGATCATGCCGTTCAGGGCCACGCCATGGTCAATCAGGTACTCCGAGAGGCCGGCGGACCGGAAGCTCCCGTAGCTCTCTCCCACCAGGAAAAGCGGCGAACTCCAGCGCTCGCTGCGGGTCAGGTACAGCCTGATGAATCGCCCGAGCGATTCGATGTCCCCGCGCACGGTGGCGAAGTTCTTGGCCAGCTCCGGCTTTGTCGCTCTGCTGTATCCCGTACCGACGGGGTCCACGAATACCAGGTCGGCCTGGTCCAGCCAGCTGTAGGCGTTGTCGACCAGCCGAAAAGGGGGTGCCGGCATGTTGCCGTCCGGGAGCATCTCGACCCGTCTGGGACCGACGGCCCCAAGGTGCAGCCAGATCGAGGCGGCGCCCGGCCCGCCGTTGAAGATGAACAGCAGGGGACGGGGCTTTGCCGGGTCACCTTTCTCAGCGCTATAGGCGACGTAGAATATCTCGGCCTCGGTATCGCCGGCATCATTGAGAACCGGCAGTTTTCCGGCTGTCGCCGTGTAGGCGATCACCTTGCCGCCGATGCGCGCCTGGTGTCTGGTTATCGTCGTCTTCGCCGCAGTAGCCGCAGTAGCCGCAGTAGCCGCAGTAGCCGCAGTAGCCTGCTCTTCCGGTTTGTCGGCGCTTGGTTTTTTTTCAGCAGCAACGTGTGTCTGTGCGGCCGTTACCGGATAAGGAGAAACCGCTCCGGCGAGCAAAGCCATTGCTATCAACAGATATCTGACCAAGCAACACCCCCCGACTAAAAGAACTTCATCGCATTTCCCGATTAGCAACCAACCCCGCCACGGCAGCCCTTTGTCGGAGACAAAATTCATCTTCCCCTGGCGCCTGCGCACTCTCCTCCCCCTGGAGGGGGGAGGTCGGGAGGGGGGAAGACACCGGCTTCTGCGAAGAACTAGCCGAGTTCCCCCTCCCTACCCCTCCCCCTCCAGGGGAGGGGACGATGTGCGCATGGGATGAATCTATTGCTGTAACTTTCGCAGAAGTGTTTGATCTTCCGCTGATAAAACTCCCTCCCTTTCAACGACCAGACCCCATCCCCCTCCTGACCTCCCCCCTTGTAGAGAGGGAGGTGAATTGAAACCCGCCTTTAGGGGTAGGGACCTGAACATCGGCTCAGTACGCAACGTAGGGACCGGTGCCGAGGCTGGATGCCTTTCCCTCCATCCCGAAAAAGACCTGGCGCCCCAGGAAGAACGGCAGACCCCAGTCGAATCCGAAGGTCGAGGTGCCGCCTATCTCTTTGAAAACGTTGTTGGGCGAGTTGGCAAGGTTCAGAAGGTTCCCAATGTAGAACGGCACGGTTGCGCTCGGCGAGCCAAAGGCTCCGACCGTCGTGGCGAAAAGCTCCCTGGTGACCGGAGGACAGTACCACCCGGAATCAGGATCAGGGCAGGTGGGGAGCTCCGGGGGGACGTTCGGGAAATACAGGCCGTTGGAGCCGGTATCGAGAAAGCTCGTGCTGTTAACACCGTTGTAGACGGTCCTGAAATCACCGAATTCGTCGGTAGGGAAAACGGTAGGCGACGCAGGGGTGTTGTTGGGCCGGGTGCCGATGCCGAAGATGAGGGAACCGCTGGTCGAGACCACTCCGTCGAAGGGGACCGCAGGCAACTGCACAATTATGCCGTTGTTGTCCTGCGGCGGCAGGTGCGGCACCGGGTTTTGGACCTGGCTCGCAAGAGCGACCGCGGTGCCGCTGCAGTTGGCGCCGCTGCACCTGTAATATAATCCGATTCCGGGGTTGCTGACGCAAATCGGTCCGCAGTCCTCGGTAGAGATGCCCACTCCCAGTATGCCGTTAAACCTGGCCGATTGCCGGCTCAAATCCGCGTTCTGGCACTGGTTCGGGCGCGTACCGAACGAGGCGTCGACGACCTGGACCGGTATCTCTACTACCGGCTCGTTGCCCAGTTTTACGCCGGCAACCTGGACCGGCCCCCACAGCGAGGAGCCGTCTGCGAACTGGACGCACTCCGCAAGCGAGCCTGAGCCGCTGGGAACCTGGGCTAGCGTCAGATCTGGTATGGTATCCTTGAAGATCCGCAGCCCATAGCTTCCGGTATCCAGCAGGATGTCGGGTATGGTCCGGCATGTGGTACTGCCGGGATTGCATATCGTGACGCTTACGCACGGCTTGTTGAGATAGCTTGAGTCCGAGCAGAGAGAGCCGTTCACCGTAATGGTCATGACGTTTGGCGAGACGGCGCCGGCCCCCGTTACCGTGACGTTGGCGGAGCCCGACACCGTTCCGACCATGGCGATTATCGCCGTGCTCCCCGCGGCAACCCCGGTCACCGCTCCCTTGGAGCCGGCCGCGTTGTTGACACTGGCTACGGCCTCCACCGATGAACTCCAGGTTGCCGCAGCTGTCAGATCCGCTGTCTTGCCGTTTGCATAGGTCCCCACTGCGGAGAATTGCAGGGTCCCACCTGCCGCGATGGTGGAGTTGGCCGGTGTGACCGTGATGGAGACAAGAGGGGACTCGCTGTCTCCGCCGCCGCCTCCGCCGCCTCCGCATCCGGCCGCCAAGGCGAGTAGAGGCAGGAGCGTGAAGATGCCCAGTAAAAGTCTAGTGAATTTCATCGATTCGCACTCCCGTGGGAACCAGCGCGGGGTCGTAGGCCCGGCCCTGCAAATTCCGCATGTGTCCCCAGGTCTCAACGACCACGCGATCTCCCTTCACCCGTGAGCGCCTTTGTCCGTGCTTGCGGGGGAGCTGCCGTTTCGCCTCCTTGTACTCGTCGAAGTAGGAGCCAAGCAGCACCGTGAGATCAGGTGGCACCAGTCCTTTCCAGGCAATGGCGAAAACGACGCCCGAAGGAGTGAGAAACTCCCGAACCACTGTGGCATCGGAGGCGACCTCCTGTACCGAATATTTGGCGTGGCTGGTCGTGGCGCGTTTGACGGCAGAGAGCGCCTTGCGATCCTTTGCGATGGAATCCGAACCTTCGCCAAGTGTCGCATGGGCTGGTCCGGAGCCGGCCAGGGCAAAGGTCAGAAGTCCCATAAGGACGAGGAGAGTGCTGTTAGGTAGGTTCATAGCGGTCCTGTCGTTAGCAGAGTTATATAATTTGCCAATTCTACCACACCGAAAAATGGGTGCGTGCATTCTCCCCCCCCCACTTTTACACCCCCTCCCCGTTCATGGGGGCGAGGCTGGGACAGGGTGAAGGGCTTGCGTAAGCCTAACCCTCCCGCTGCCCCTCCCGTCAAGGGAGGGGAGAGGACCAGGCTGGTGCTTATAAGAGGTTGATTTAAGGGCACAGCTGGGGGGAGAAAAAACGGGGCGAATCCATCATTCGCCCAGCAGGGAAACTGAATGACTCCGGCAGCAAGCCTTTGGCTCGCAGCTCCCGGCTATTTCGCCTGCAGTTTTTCGTTCAACTGTTCGGTGATCTGATCGCTCAGATCCTTCGGCTCCACGCCTTCGGTGAGGTAAAGGACCGCCTTTTGTTCGATGATCATCGTGTAACCGTTGGACTTCGCGTAGTTAGCCGAGGCCTTCTTTATCTCCTTATAGAGATCGGAGGTAAGTTTCTCCTGCACTTCCTGCATTTCCTCCTCGCTTGCTCGCACCAGTTTCTGGTATTCTTCCAACTTCTTCTGGAATTCTTTTGCCTTGGCGGCGCGTTCTTTGGGCGTGAAGGTGTCGATCTTAGCCTCAATGGCCTCTTTTTGCTTTTCGATCTGTTTCTGTTTGGCCTCGATCTTGGCTTTGAGTTTCCCGGATTTCGCCTTCATGGTCGCTGCTGCAGCTTTGCCGCCCTTTGATCCGGCTGCGACTTTCGCCATGTCTATGTAGCCGATCTTGACGGGCTGCTCCTTTACGACCGCTGCAGGTTCGGACGCCGGCGCAGCAGGTGCCGGTGCGGCAGTTGCAGCAGGAACCTTTGCGGCAGTTGCAGCGGGTGCGGGCGAGGCCGTTGACGCGGCGGCAGGCTTCGATTCCTGCGCGGCGGCAGGCGCGGCGTCGGCTGCAAAGCCCGGGTTTGCAATGAGGGCGCTAAGGGCTGATCCGATAAGCAATGCTGCGAACTTATTCATGTTGTATCCTCTTTTCTCAGGCATGATGATTTGGAATTTTCAGAGCATAAAACCTTTAACATCATTTGGCAATTAAAAGTACCTTTCAAACTGATAATCATTGGTCTTCAGCAACAGCGGGTGGCCCGCGAGACTCTCCCCCGTAGATGTATGTTGACTCGGCACCTGGCCACTGTTACCATGCCGGGACTCAAGGAGGAGCTATCATGACCGATATAATAGACAGGTTGAAGTCATCCGTGGCGAACGGTGAGGCTGACAGCACACTCTTGGGGGAAGCGCTTCAGGAGATAACCGAGCTTAGAAAAAGACGGGACGCGCTGGAAGAGATCCTGATAATCCTCGCGCGAACGGAGCTCCCCTGGGATGAGGACGGCAAACCGACAGACGCACTGCCGCACTTCAAGGAGCGCTATCTCAAAACGATGCACGAGGCCTCGGAGATGCTCGGCCTGGAGCTGCGCAGTACGATAACCAGGACCGAACCGAGAACCTAGTGAAGATGAATCAAAAAATAGATGGTATTTGAGCAGAGGAGTCTTTTATGTTGCACCAGTTACAGCAGATAGCCTTTATGGGATTTTTTTTCCTCCTCCCCGGGATCATCGGCGCCAGGCTTGCCTGGAGCAAGGGGAGAAACCCGTTTTTGTGGTTTTTGCTCAACACCTGTTTTCCGCCCACCCTGATGATAACCATCTACCAGGGCCCGGTAAGGCCAGTTGAAGGGCATTATCGCCAGTGCCCAAAGTGCAGTGAATACAGCAAATGGCGCGACTCCGTCTGCAGATTCTGCCAGACCGACCTGATCGCCTGATAACCCATGGTCTCAGCGTCTGAGGTTGAATTCACCCAGCTGTCCCATCAACTGAATTGTCTGTCCCGCAGGGACATCACTCAGGGGCTGAAACTGGCGAAATTTAAAAAGAGTGCCGGCTCCATGCTGAAAAAGAACCCGGTAGCCGGGAACACTCTGCTGGGTCTGATAGCATGCCTTGAGCACGACATCGCATCGATGCATGACTATCACAAGAGAGCCGTAGACGGTTCCGAATCCTGCTTTTCACTGATGTACTATGCTCTTTCGCTGGAAAAATCCTGCCTCTGGAACGAATCCGCAAAATATGCACTCTCCGCTCTCGACCAAGATCCTGGCAATCTCAAACTACTGGATGCAGTCATCCGAATTGCGCCGTTAACAGGGAGGTTTTCTCTGCTTAAGAGGCTACTGGCTCAGCGGCGGGAATTAGGTAACGGGGTGCCGCATCACTCAGCCGGTGATTATGAGATCGTCAACGGTATCCTGTGCAGGAATGGGCTGCTGGAAAAGGATTTGAAAGCGGTAGTCTCTGCAATCGGTGATGCCCTGGCAGAGACAGACGTTATCCTGCAGAAACACGATTATGAGCTTGTCACTGAAAAGCACGATCTCTCTTTTATCCATTACAGATTCGTGATTCCCGACCAATTCGTGGCCTCGTATTACGAAGATCTGATAGCAGCCAAGCTGGATACCGTTGCGTGCCATCCGAGGATCTTCGATGCATTCTCCTATAGCGTCGAGAACTCCACGGTATACGAGCTCTATAATTACATGGAGAGGGAGTTGGAAGAGAGCGCCGACACCATCCGCGTTCCCGATCCGGATAAGATGAAGCTTATTGAAGAACTGGTGCAAGGCGTGGAGATCTGATCATGGTAAGCAACGAATCGCGTATCCGTTTCCACGCCGCCTTTGAACTGGTGCTGGATGAGTTGATATCAGTTGTGGCAAAGGAAAAGGAGAGGGATCCGGAGAATTACAAGAAATCTCCCCGGACCAAGCTGTTGGCCAAGATCTATAAGGCGATCAAAGACGATATACCTGCCAATCCCGAGGATCCGAGCTACCATCAGGGAGAGACGGAGGGGTATTCGTACAAGCAGTGGAAACGGGCAAAGCCTGCCGAACAGTATCGACTTTTCTTCAAATGCGTCAAAGAGAGCAACGTCATCATCTATGCATGGCTCAACAGCGAAATCAGCCTGGTCAAATACAGAAGCCACATGGATGCGTATCGAGCCTTCCGTAAATCTCAGCTAAAGAAGGGTTAGCCACGGAGACACGGAGGGCACGGAGAAATACTTGCAAGCCACCTTGCACCCTCCCCCAGCCACCACTGCCATTAAGTAAAGCTCCTACCCTCCCCCCCACCCTCTCCCATCAAGGGAGAGGGGGCTTTTGCGGCGTGCGGAAAATGCTTCTCGTTCCCAAGCTCCTGCTTGGGAACGCCATTGCTTGCCAAGCTCAAGCTTTGCATTACAGGCGAAGCGCAGCTTCATCGGCAAGTTACGTTCCCAAGCTGGAGCTTGGGAACGAGACCAACAGGCGAAGCGGAGCTTCATCGGACAAGGTACGTTTCCAAGCTGGAGCTTGGGAACGAGACCAATGGAGCTTGGGAACGAGACCAATGGAGCTTGGGAACGAGACCAATGAGACAGCCGGGGAACGAGAACAGCTGGGGGATGAGACAAACGAGAGAACTGCCTGAAATCCCCTCTCCCCTGGTGGGAGAGGGTTAGGGAGAGGGGGGCTCAGTGGCCAGAAAGATCTCCGGCTCCGCCCCCTCGACCGCAACCGCGGCGCAATACCCCTTGGGCACAGCAACATCCTTGATACTCCACCTGCCGATCTCTCCGGGCGATCCCCTATGGGCCAGCAACTCAGCCGGATGATCCGGAAGCAGCGCCATGTCAAAGCCGTTTGAAGGTTGTGAAAACCCGGTGCCGGTTCCCTTCAAATAGGCCTCCTTGCGGGTCCAGCAGCGGTAGAAGGCGCAGATCTGCTCCCCTGGCGGCAGGCTGAACAGCTCCTCTTGTTCCCGTGCCGAAAAATACCGCTCGGCCATGGCTCGAAATGGCAGATCCTGCCGCACCTGCTCCAGATCGACGCCGACCTCGCAGCCGGCGGCAAAGGCCAAAAGCAAAAACTCCCCCGCATGCGACAGGTTGAAGCTGATCGAATCCGTCTCCAGATGATCCGAAAGATGCAGCTTGCCGAATTCCCCTTCGGAAAGCCTGACATTTCCAGGTTCCTCACCGAGATATCCGGCCAACGCCTGGCGCAGGATTCCACGCCCGGCAAAGAACCGATCGCGCCGCTCCTTATCAAGCAGCCGATTGCCGCGCCGCAACTCCTCGACCGTGAGAGACTCCTTGAGGCGCGCCGTCTCGCTCGCCATGCGGGTGAGCGAAACCAGCCGGAGCTGCAGCCGGCCCGCTTCCGGAGCCGGTATCGATACCACCGCTCCCGGTGCCGGCACCGACATCACCGCGCTCCCTCGACAAACCACTGCTGCAGCCGCCTGAGCCCTTCCTCGGTGGAAATTCCGGGCCGGTAGCCGAGGTCTCTCCTGGCCGCGGAGATGTCGAACCAGTGGGCGGTGGCCAGCTCCCTTGCCACGAAACGGGTCATGGGGGGCTCCCCGGAGAGGCGAAGCGCCTTCCAGGCGGCCTCGCAAACGGTGCCGGCGGCATAGGCCAAGGCGGGGGAGACGCAACGAGTCACGGGGGGGAGACCGGCCGCGGCAAGTATGCCGTTCACCATCTCCCAAAGCGGCAGCGGCTCGCCATTGGAGATGAAATACGCTTTTCCTGCCGGGGGGGCGCCGGGAGTCAGACGGTCGGCGGCGTTCAGATGGGCCTCGGCGGCGTTGTCGACATAAACGGTGTCCACCAGGCAGGGGCGCCGTCCTATGCGTCTGAGCCTTCCGGAGCGCGCCTTGGCGACGATGCGCGGCACCAGGTGGTTATCTCCCGGGCCCCAGATCAGGTGCGGTCGCAGCGAAACGGTGGCAAGCGACGGGGAGTTGGCGGCAAGCACCGCCTGCTCGGCGAGCGCCTTGGTGTGCGGGTAGTGCGCCTCGAAATGGGCCGGGTAGGGGAGCGACTCGTCTCCCCCCTCGACATCTGAACCGTCGAAGACGACGCTGGGCGATCCGGTGTAGACCAGGCGATTGATGGAGTGGTTCCGGCAGGCGGCGATGACGTTTTCGGTACCGGCAACGTTCGCCGCGTGATACTCCTGAAAGCTTCCCCAGACACCGGCCTTGGCTGCGACATGGAAGACGATGTCGCAGCCGCGGGCGGCCTCGACGAGGGCGTTCAGATCGGTGAGGTCGCCGCGGCGCTGCTCTACGCCTAGAGCCGTCAACTCGGGGTAATCCCCCCGGGAGAAACTGACCGCCTCATCGCCGCGTGCCCGCAACTGCCGCACGATGGCCGATCCCAGGAATCCCCCGCCGCCGGTCACCAGCGCTTTCATTTGAGCCTCCGCGCAGCCCACACTGCGAGCTTTTCCCGGAAGATTTTCGCGTTGTGGCGGATATCGACGGGGAAGGCCGGGTGGAACAGGATGGTCTCGATGGCGTGGGTGTGGATATGGTCGCGGGCTATGGCGAGCAGTTCCTCGCGTACCGCGTTCTGGTCGGCCTTCACACCCTTTTCCAGTTCCACGCAAAGCACCGGCTTGAGCTGTCCCGGAGTTCCGACGCCGACCAGGGCGGTCCGGTACACCAGGGGATGCGTGTTGAACACCGCCTCGCAGGGGATGGTGAAAAGCGGACCTGCCGCCGTCTCGACCCGGTGCGACTTGCGGCCGCAGAACCAGATCCTCCCCTCCTCGTCGCGTCCCCCCAGATCGCCCATGCGGTGGAAGAAGGAGCCCGTTTCGGGGTCTGCGATTTTCGAGAGGTGGTCGGAGTCCGGGCGGTTGTAGTAACCTTTGGTCACCTGCTCACCCTGAACGATGATCTCGCCGATCTTGCCGGACGGCACCCGCAGCGATTCATCCCAGCGGTAGATCGGCTCGTCGCTGATCTCTATGATTTCCAGCCGGATTCCCTCGACCGGGCGCCCGACGCAGACGCCGCCGCCGGCGTCGGTGATCTGGCGGGTAGCTCCCAGGATCTCGCTGCTCCCGATGGAGCAGACCGGAAGGGCCTCCGTGGCGCCGTAGGGGGTGAAGAGCTGGACCCCGGGATTGAGGAGGCTCGTGAAGCGCTCCAGGACCGCGGCCGGCACCGGTGCGCCTGCGGAAATGGCGCGCCTGAGCGTCGGGAGCTTCACCTTGTGCTTCACCCCGTAACGGCCGACCCGGTTGATGAGGGCCGGCGAGCCGAACATGGTGGTGACGCCGTAATCTTGTATGGCCCTGATGATCTTGACGGGATTGACCGACCCGGGCCTGGTGAAGTCCATTTCCGGGATAACGGCCGTCATGCCTAGTGCCGGAGCGAAGAGGGCAAAGAGCGGGAAGGTGGGGAGGTCGATCTCGCCGGGCTCGATGCCGTAGACGGTCCGAAGGGCCTCCACCTGGGCGGCGAAGTTGCCGTGACTGTAGACCGCCCCCTTGGGTGCGCCGGTGCTGCCGCTCGTGAAGAGGATCGCGGCTACGTCGTCGCGTTCCGTTCGCGCCAGGGTGAAGGGGCTTTCCTGCGGATTCTCATGGATGATCGCCGCGAGCGTGGTGCCGTCCCAGCAGAGGCGTCGCCCCACCGTGACGAAGGTGCGGATGGAATCTTTGCCCCAGCCGAAGATAAGTCGTGCCAGGTGCGCTTTCGGGATGCCGATGAAGGCATGCGGCTCCGCCTCGGCGAAGCACTTTTTCAGGTTCTTGATGCCCAGGCCCGGGTCGATCAGGACCGGTACCGCGCCGACCTTGAAGAGCGCGAAGGTGAGGGCGAAGAATTCGGGGCTCGGAGTGACCATGAGGACCGTGCGTACGCCGCGGCAGATGCCGGTGCCGATCAGCCCGCGGGCGATCCGGTCGCTGAGCCTGTCCAGTTCCGAGAAGCTCATGCGGCGCTTTTGCCTGGGGAAGATGATGGCCGCGGTATCCGGCTGTCGTCTTGCCATGTCCGGCAGGTGTGCGGCGATGTTGACGAAACCGCTCTCTAGCATCTGATGGTCCTTTGGATATTCACGGATGAGTCAAGGTCAACTTCATAGCACGCGGATGCGGATTGAGCGGATTCCCGCCGATAAATCACGACTTAGGCTTAGCCTAAAAGACTTTCCTGATTAGCACTAATCTTCTGCATAGTGCACAAACACCCCCTCCCCCTTGATGGGGGAGGGCTGGGGAGAGGGTGAAAAGCTCGCATAAGCCTCACCCTCCCCCCGCCCCTCCCATCAAGGGAGGGGAGAAGACCAAGCGGGAGATTGGTACTAAACAGGAAGACTTTTAATCCGCCTTTATCCCCAGGAAATCCGCTATCATCGGCACGACTTCCTCTTTCATGTCTTCCAGGATGTAATGTCCTGCATCCGGGTAGCTTTTCACGCTGGCATTCGGGAACCGCCTTTTCCATTCAGCGAGGAAGGTGGTGTCGAACACGAAGTCGAGTTCCCCCCAGAAGATGGCAATGGGGAGTTCCGAAAACCGGTGTAATCCCGCCGCGATCTCACTTACCAAGGCGTAGTTGCGGTCGCCGGGGGCAAGCGGGATATCCTGCACGAAGCGCAGCGTCGCAATCCGGTTCGCCCAGGAATTGTAAGGCGAGCGGTAGGCGCGTTTCAGCTCTTCGCTCATCGGGTTTTTCTTGCACCCGACGATCGAGGCCCCCAGGCTGAAGGCGTTGAAGCCGCGCACCAGGAGGGTGCCGAGGGCGGTATCACGGCAGATTTTCAGCCCCAGCGGGAATTTCTTCTCCCTCGGCATGGGAAAGGCCGCCGTGTTGAGCAGCACCAGCCGCCCGATCCGCTCCGGGTGCCGGGTGGCGTAGGCCATGCCGATCATCCCGCCCCAGTCGTGCAAGACGAGGGTGATCTTCTCGTTGAGACCCAGGTGGTCGATAAGTCGCTCCAGATCGTCCACCCTCCTGGAGAGGGTGTAGTCATAGCGATCATCGCCCGGCTTATCGGAGAGGCCGCAGCCGATATGGTCGGGCACGATGCAGCGGTAGCGTCCACGCAGGGCCAGGACCAGGTTCCGGTAGTAAAAGGACCAGGAAGGATTGCCGTGCACCATGACGACAGGGTCTCCGGCGCCCTCGTCGATATAATGGTAGGAGAGCCCGTCGAGATCCAGGGTATGGCCGGAGAAGGGGTAGAGATCTTTCAAGTCAGCAGTCATGCAGTCGGTATCCGTGTTGGTTCCCGCACCCGTCCTCTCGGGAGAGCGAGGGGTCGGTATGGGAAAATGTTTACCTGATTAGCAACGATCTTCCGCTACAAACAACTCTCCCTCCCCTTCAAGGGGAGGGTCGGGGTGGGGATGGGGTAGAGTCTGTGTCAGAGCACACCCCCATCCCCCTCCTGTCCTCCCCCTTGAAGGGGAGGGACGTACAGCGGAAGATCATTGCTAATCAGGAATGGTTTAAATCCCCCTTTGTCGGGGGGGTGAGGGGGGATTTGCCTTTGCGCCGGTAGAGCGCGTTACCAGTCTACCCCGAGCATCAAGCAATTAAGCCCGCTCCCGATTCCGAGCATGGCCACCCGTTCGCCGGCGGAGAGGATATCCCGCTCGTCGGCGAGCGCCGCAGTAAGCGGCAGCGAAACAGTTCCCATATTTCCCAGAAACTCGTAGGTGGTGAAGTCCTTCTCTTCCGAGATGGCGAGCGTCTTCAAGATCGCCGTCTGATGCGCGCTTCCTACCTGGTGGCAGACCACCCGGTCCACCTCCGAACTCTCCCAGCCGACCTCCGGGAGAAACTCCGCCCAGGTGCGCCGGCCCAGCTCCACACCGTGGTTCATCACGTTCACCGCATCGGTGCTCATGGACTGGACGAAACCGCCCTTGCCGTCCGGCGCCACCCCCCAAAGGCAGAGACCGTGATGTTCCGGGGCCGCCTGGGTGATGCCGCCGCGCAGCCGCCGTCTGGCTTTCCCCGAAAACGAGCCATCGGTGAGCAGCACCGCAACGGCGCCCGAGCCGCCGGTAAGGGTGGCAAGCGAGCTGGCGAAATTCTCCATGCTACGGTCCGCCAGCATCCGGGCGATCATGATGTCGTTGATGTCCCGCGCGCTCTCGCAGGAAACCACCAGCCCGGCCCTGATCTGGCCGAGCTCGATCCGGTTCGCCACCTCCAGGATGCCGTTAAGGACGCCCAGGCAGGCGTTGGAGAGGTCGAAGACGGCAGCCTTACCCGAAATGCCGAGGCCAGCGGCGACCCGGCAAGCGGTGGCGGGTTCGAACTGTTCGCGGCAGACGCCGGTGTAGAGGAGCGCACCGATGTCGCTTGCGGAAACGCCGGCGGCGGCGAGAGCCTTTTTCCCGGCCGCGACGGCACCCCTTGAAAGCTGGAAGCCGGGTTCCCACCAGCGCCGCTCCCGGATGCCGGTCAAGGCCTGCAGCTGTCCAGGTGCGAAGTGGAGAGTCTTGTATAAAGGCTCCAGGCGAGCCTCAAGTTCGGCGGAGGTGACCACCACAGGTGCCAGCTCATAGCCGAAAGATTCAATATATACCTTGGAATACTTCATTGATCACCTTAACTAATTAGATACTGGAACATAATCGCAAGCCTAACCGTCGATCTACGTCCATCACGTCCATCACGTCCATCACGTCCAATCACGTCCATCACGTCCAATCACGTCCATCACGTCCATCACGTCCATCACGTCCATCACGTCCAAGCTCCAGCTTGGGAACGCATCAGCCGGCAAAGTTGAACCCCGATCATTGCTCCCTACGCCCTCTCCACCCGCACGGTAAAATCGTTCATCTGGTAAATGGCCCGGCCGTCCACCGAGAGGAAGCCCGCGGCGGTAAGCACCCGCTCCTTATCGTCCACAGCGCTAACCCAGGCAACGACCGTCACCTGCTTGTTGCTCGGAACCACCTGGCCGCGGTAGAGCCAGCGATGCCGGTGCTCCAGCGCCACGGCGGCAACGATATCACCCTCCTGATGCCCCCAGCGCTCCACGGCGGCGAACTTCACCAACTGCAGGAACGACTCGAGCCCGAGCGACCCCGGAGTTACCGGGTCCTCGTAAAAGTGCGCCTTGAAGAACCACTCCTCCGGCTCGACCTGCTTGGTCCCCTTGAGATAGCCAAGCCCCGCCGGACCGCCATCCGCCACGTACAGCTCGATCCGGTCGATCATCCTGAGCCTTTGCTCCGGGAAGGGGCGAAGCTCAGGGTAGGGGAGGCTCACGCCGCGTCCGATCTCCTCGGCTGTGGGCTGATACGGCGCGGCATCCCGGATGCCGACCTGGTTGGCGAGGGCATCCTTGGCGAAGAAGCCGAACATGGTGTCACCCTCGTAGATGACGCCGTGCCGGTCCGCCACGCGGAAATCGAACTCCTGGATGATCATGCCGCCGCTGGTCGCCACCTTGGTCATGGTTGCGCTTGCCGTCAGTGTCCCGCTTTCAGGGGTGACCGGGCGATGCTGCACCGCGCTTCCGCCGAGATTTCTGAAGGAGATGTCGGTCGGGCTGGTGAGCGCCGAGCCGACGTAGGCCGCAAGCCAGCCGCAGGGCTGCAGGGCCGCTTCCAGGAGAACGGAGAAAGGCATGCGCGGCTGCCTGTCGGCGGCAAAATACCAGGCATCCGCCGGGATGTCGTACTGAGCCTCGGCCATGGCGCCGGCAACCATCTGCCACGGCTCTCCGCGCAGAGCGGTGACCCGGTCCATGAACTGGAACGGCGGCCCGGGAAGCCGTGCGATCTTGCGCCCGGTTCCCGCATCGAAGATGCGGTACTTGTCGCCAAACCCCTCCGAGGGGTTGCCGTTACTGTAGGCAAGTATCTGCTCTTTGGTGTAGATGGCGGGCTTACGGTCGTAGGCGACCCCATCCCCCTCCTGACCTCCCCCTTGAAGGGGGAGGGACGAAGAGCCAAGCCCTTCCCTGTGAGGCGCCAGGGATTTTAGGAGCGGACCTTGTCCTTGAACTCCCTCCCCTTCAAGGGGAGGGTTGGGGTGGGGATGGGGGAGAGCAGCTTTCCCCTCCCACAGCCTAAGCAGAGTCTCCCGATCGGTACCGGTCAGCCGCACCGACATATTGGTGATCTCGACGATGGGCCTGCCGTCGGCGTACATGAGCGCATCCACTATGGCGTACGGTTCCGGCCGATAGCCAAGTTCACGAACCGTCACCTCATACGCCACGACCTTTGTCGTCTCCAAAACCTGGCCGCGGCAGCTGAGTTGGCTCGCCACGCCCGGTACCGGCTGCCAGGCCGCTCCCTCGGTCTCGGCAACCCATCCCATCCTGAGCAGGAAGATGCGCAGCGTGTGCATGCAGCACTCGTACATCAGGGTCCCGGGCATGACCCGATCATCCACGAAGTGGCAGGTGATGAACCAGTCATCCGGATGGATATCCGCTTCGGCACGGATGAACCCGATACCGTAATGCCCGCCCTTCGGTGCCAGTTCCATGACCCGATGCACAAGCTGCATGGAGCCGCCGGGGATGGTCAGGGGGTGCTGCAGGTTGATTCCGGCGAAGATGGGACCGAAGCAGCCGGCCAGATCGCCGCGGCGCAGGGCGTCGAGCTCCCCGGCGCCGTAGCCTGCAGATTCCATCGGCACCAGATCTTCCCAGTCGGCGGGAAGAGTCCCCGAGCGGGGACGCATGTCGAGGGCTCCGCGCACGATTCCCTTGCCCGCTTTGAGCTCTGCTTCGGAGAAGAATCCTGCGCAGCCGTTTCGCATGGAAAGAAGCGGCTCTCCGTTCACCGTCGCCTCGAAATGGAAGCGGAACAGGTAGGTCTCGCCCTGCCGGAAGAAGCGCTCGATACGGATGTCGTAGCTGATGGTCTCGCCGGGACCCGGAAGCTCGCGGTGGAAGGTAACGACGGCGTCGAGCAGTCGGTACACCGCCATGCCCCGTGTAATGAAATCGATGCCGAGGTAGCCGGAGAGAAAGAGGTCCGCTTGGCCAGCCTCTACCGCAATGCAGGTCGGGATGCGACCGCCGTCCAGGTACCAGGCGCCGGGGTGGACGTCGTGCTCGGTCACCACGCGTCCGCTGCTCATCGATTTCGGTTCACCCTCAAGGGTCACGATCCGGTCGACCAGCATGAGAGGCTCGTCCGGCAGCCGCACGCGGGTCGGAAAGGTATCCGCCTCCGCGAACCCGGCGCCCAGCATCCGCTCCACGGAACCTGTGGCGAATTCCAGGCACATGTCGCGGTCAAAGGCGGGGGGGGGCAGAACAACCCCATCCCCCTCCTGCCCTCCCCCTTGAAGGGGGAGGGACGTGAGGGGGTGATCTTCGCCTTGAAGGGGGAGGGACGTGAAGGGGTGAGCTCCCCCTTGATTTGTCGGCCGCAGCCCTGGCGAAGCCTGAACTCCCTCCCCTTCAAGGGGAGGGTTGGGGTGGGGATGGGGTGCGCACGCCAAAAGCTGCTGCTGCAGGGAAATCTGCAGCGCGAGTGCGTCGGCCAAGGAACGGCTCATCTGGTCCGCAACGCGCAGGTAAGCCTCATGAGCCTGAAGGCGTGCGTCCTGGGCGGAGGCAAATTCCCGGATCAGCGGGTCCACCGCAATCTGCATGCTGACTGGCTGCGACGCAGACGCTGAAACGCTCTCCTCCCCCCAGCGGGGGGAGGTCGGGAGGGGGGAAGGCTGCCGCTGGCTGCCCCCTCCCTGTCCCTTCCCCGCTGGGGGAGGGGAAGTCTGAAAAGCCTGTGCAGGTGCAACCGGACCCTGTACTGGCAACCTGCTTTCGGAAGCGCTTTCCACACCGGGTCTCTCATGATCGAGCTTGGAAGCCCTGGATGCCTGCGAAGTCACAGGTGTGCTTGCCGGCATAGCTGCTGCCACGCCTACCTCTGCAGGATCATTGCCTATTGTGGGGGGCTCGATCGCGGCGGCATCGACGGTCTCTGCAAGGCTTGTCGCCGCAGCACTCTCTTTCATTGGAACAGCCGGCTCAAACGGGGCGCCGCCGGTTCTGAAACGGATCTCCTTCACCTCGCCCCGCGTCCCTCTCTCAGAAATCACCCGTGCCGGTGCTGCGGCAAAGAGCGGTTCGAGATTGACGGGGAGCCGTTCAGCGGTCAGCTGGGCCAGGAGCCTCAGCAGCGCGGAATTCGACTCCACTCCGGGGAGGCAGGCGGACCTGGCGATATGGGGACGCCCGGCGAGGATGCGGCCGATCATCCTGCTGCAGGAGCCTCCGGGCCCCATTTCGATGAAATAACGCACCCCGTCGGCATAGGCTGCCTCGATCACCTTGGGATAATCGATCCCCTCGATGGCCTGGGCCAGGATGGCATCGGCGGCGTTGCGGCGATGCATCTGGTACGAGCTTCCTGCGGCGCCGCTGTAGAAGGTCACGCCGGCAGGGGGGGTGGTGGTGAAAAGGTGAAGATCCCGATAGGCAGTACCGACCTGGCGCGCCACTTCGCAATGCACCGTGGTTACGCCCTGTAGCGGGAAGAACCGGCAGTCGAGCATGGCGACCAGATGCTTCACCCACTTGACGTCTCCGCCGATCACGCACTCGTCGGGCGTGTTCACGATCAGGAGGTAGACCCGCGAGGTCTTCTTCAGGGCCCGGCGTACCTCGCGGACCGGCGCGTCGACCACACCGATGCTCCAGTTGATCTCCTTGCCGTCATTCTCGCCCCAGGCGCGCCGCGCCGCCCGGCACTCGCCGGCCAGATCCCGGGTGAAGAGGGTGGAAGCCTGCATGCGCGAGAGCATCAGGTCGCGCTCCTGCCAGCTGCGCGAGGCAAAGAGTCCGGCGGATTCTCCCAGGCTGTAGCCGATGACGGCATCGGGGCTGATCCCGAAACTCTGAACGATGTCGCTGACGGCGCAGCCGGTGGCGACCTGTCCGAAGATGACCGCCAGGTGGTTGTCGTTGACCGATTCGATCGGTGCGCCGTTCCAGAAATGCTCGGGCTGAAACTGATCGCGCAGGTAGAGATTTTCGGCATCCTGGCGCCGGTAGATCTCCGGCCAGCGCGCCGAGAGCTCCATCCCCATCCCCGGGTAGTGATTGCCCGATCCGGGATAGACAAAGCCGATCTTGCCGGCAGTTCCCAAAGGGTTGGCGCAGAAGAAGAGCCGGTCGCGCAGCGAGGGGTGCAAAACCGCCTCTGCTCGCGCGTCGTCGGCCGCGACAAGCCTCCCACCCTGGCTGCAGAGCGCCGACAGCTCTTCATGGCTGCGCGCCACGAACGAGATCGCCAGCGGCAGGTCTGCCGAGGCGGCATGACCGCTCATGAGGTCGCGGGAGAGGGCTGCCAGGTCGGGACGAGGAGCTTGCTCTGCCTTGCGGCGCAGCAGTTCCAGCCCTTGGGCCAGTTCCTGACGGCCGGCGCCGGTCACGCTGAAGAGGAATTCCTCCCCGGGACCAAGCGGCGCTACCTTTTCCAGGGCAGCGCGGGTCGGGAGCTTTTCATACCCCTCCAGGACCACGTGGCTGCAACTGCCGTCCACCCCGAAGACGCTGACGCCGGCATGGCGGGCACCTTCGGCACGGTTACGCAGCCAATAGCGCGACGCGCCGGGGAGATAGAGCGCACCTTTGCCGGAAAGCTTTGCCAGCGGCTGCTGGCCGGAACGGGAGGCGGGGATGATCTCCTGGTAGAGCGCGAGGCAGCCGCGAACCAGGGCGGCAAGTCCCGAGGCGGCACCGCTGTGGCCGATGGCTCCCTTAACGCTCGCCACGGCGCAGCTCCGGCTCTTGTGAGGCCCGTTCTCAACGGCTGCGCCATCGAAGAACTCCGCCAGGGCGGAGGCCTCCATCCGGTCCTCGGCGGGGTTGCCGCTGCCGTGGGCCTCCAGGAAGGCGACCTTCTCCGGTGCTACGCCCGCCTCGCTATAGGCGCGCTCCAGGGCGCGGCCGTAGGCGGCTTTACCGGGGAGCATCAGGTCGCCGCCGGCGGCGCCGATCCCGTTTATCACGGCATAGACCCTGTCGCCGTCGCGCTCGGCATCTTCCAGTCGCTTGAGGATTACCGCAGCCGCACCTTCGCCGACGATGCACCCGTCTGCCGACTGGTCGAAGGGGGTCGCAACGCCCGAGGGGGAGAAGGGGCGTCCCATGTGCTGCCCCAGGGTCGCGCGCAGGTCGCCGGCCAGATCGACGGCGCCGACCACGGCCCGGTCGATCTCCTTTTCCTGCAGCTGGCGCACCGCGGTTTCCAGGGCACGCATGCCGGAGCTTTCCTCGCTGGACAGGGTGAAGCTCGGCCCGCCGAAGCGGAATTCCCTGGCGATGCGACTGGCGACGACGCTTCCGAGCGCACCCATGGTCCTGTTTGCCGTGAGCGGCGGCCCGCTCTGGTCGCGCAGGGAGGCGGTCCAGGCGGCCAACTCCTCAGCGCTCAGGTCAAGACCGAGCTCTTTGGCCCATGCGGCCGCCTTCTCGGCGATTGACCAGCGGAAGCTGAAATTGGTGCTGTTCAGGTCCAGGGCGATGCCGATGAATACGCCGGCGCGAAGGTTGTCGGAGCGGTCCAGTCCCGCATCGGCCATGGCGGCCGCGGCGGACTGCAGCATCAGCAGCTGCTGGGGGAGCATCTCCTCCAGCTCGCGCGGCGGGATGCGGAACTGGTCCGCGGCAAGGGCGAACTCGTCCAGGTAGAAGCCGGCAAAAGGGGTGTCCCTGAGCCCTTCCCGACTGAACCAGGCGCTCTTCTCGGCCCCCCACCACTGCTTCGGAAGAGTCGGCTGGCATGAGGCGTCGCCGCCCAAAACCCGCGCCTGGAACGAGGCGAGGCTCTGCCACGGGCCGAAGCGCGCGTCCATGCCGACAACGGCGACGGGATCGGCTTTTTTAGGGGTGACCCTGGTGAGCGCCGGAGTCTCCGCCTGCGGCAGCCATTCCTCGACCAGCAGGTGGGCGTTGATGCCGCCAAAACCGAAGGCGCTCACGGCTGCGCGGCGCGGGACGCCGTCGGCGCGCCTTTTCCAGGGTGCGGCGGATCGGAGCACCCGGAACGGGCTCTTCTCAAGGTCGAAACCGGCAGGCGCCTGATTGAAATTGGCGGTAGGCGGCAGGGTCTCCTGGGCCATGGCGAGCAGCACCTTGGTGAGGGCAGCGGCACCGGCTGCCGTGAGCAGATGCCCGATGTTCGATTTGACCGAGCCGATGACGCAGCGCCCTTGCGGCATGCCCTGTTCGCTCCAGAGCTCCTTCAGGCTGGCGACCTCGGTGGCATCGCCTACCGGGGTGCCGGTGGCGTGGCACTCGATCAGGTCGATCTCCTGCGGCGTCCACCCCGCCTTGGCGTAGGCGGCACGCATGGCCCTGAGCTGTCCGTCGGCAAGCGGCGCCAGCAGGCTCCCCCCCACGTCGTTGGAAAGCCCGATTCCCCTGATGACCCCGTAGATCCGGTCGCCGTGGAGGATGGCGTCCTCGGTCCGCTTGAGCAGGAAGATACCCGCCCCCTCGCCGACCACCAGGCCGTCACCGGCCGCGTCGAAGGGGGAGCAGACCCCCCGGCGCGACAGGGCGCGCAGCTGCGAGAAGCCCATCTGGGTGTAGAGCGGGTCGGGACGCGACACTCCGCCGGTCAGCATGGCGTCGGCGCGGCCGGAGAGAAGTTCGTCGGCTGCGAGTTTGATGGCGTAGAGCGATGAGGCGCAGGCGGCGTCCAGGGTGCAGCTGCCGCCGCCCAGGCCAAGGGCCGCGGCAAGAAGCCCGGCGGGGAGCCCGGCCACGTAGCGGTTCAGCGGGTCGGTCGCCGCGCAGTCATGGGCTCGCCCCAGGAGCTTTTCCTCGAAGCTTCGGCCCAGAAAGGAGCGTGAGAGTTCGGCGGACTTTTCGCTGGGAAGGGCGAGGTTTCCGATGATGACGCCGATGCGGGAGCGCTCCAGCGGTGTGGTGACGGCGCTGTCGAAGGCCCGTTTGCCGGCGTGGAGCAGCAGGTGAAAGAGGGGATCCAGCTCAGCGGCGCTCTTCGGGTCGATGCTGAGACCGGAGAGCGCCGACAGGGGGGGAATGGCGTCGATGAAACAGCCGCGCTTGGAATAGACGTGGTCCGGCTTGCCCGCCTCGGCGTCGAAGGCGGCCTCGGCCGGAATCTGCCACCTGCCGTCCGGCACTTCGCGGGCGGCGCTCTTGGCGTTGCAGATGTTATCCCAGAATTTTGTCAGGTCCGGCGCGTCGGGAAATATCCCGCCGATGCCGACGATTGCTACCGATGGGGAGTGCTGCTTCATGCTCAAGCCGCCCCCAGCTCAACGGAAACCGGCCGCGGCAGCTGGTTGCGCTGGAAGGCCTGCTTCAGGGACGGGTCGATGACGCACTCGTACCCTTCGAGGCGTGCCACGAGCTTGCCGGTATTGCGGTCCAGGAACTCCATGTCGGCGCTGGCGCCGTGGGCGCTCTCGGAGGTGACGCGGATCACCACCTGGACCCCCTCGCGCGGGAAGGCCTCCTGGAACTGCCGGTAGCGGCCGGCAAAGCAGGGGAGCGAGCCGGAGCCGAAACGCTCGAAGCTCCAGAGGATCATCATCTGGAACGCGCTGTCGATCACCAGCGGATCGGTGAGCCAGGCGCTTCTAAGCGGACGCCTGATCCACTTGGCCGGTGCGGGCGCACCCTTCACCGTCGCGGCGATCCCCTTGGCGGAGCAGCCGTCCACCTGCTCGATGCCGTGCAGGTCGGGACCGTGGAAAAGCCGCTCCCGGTTGTAGATCACGCCGTTTTGCGGGGTGTAGGGGGTGCTGGGGATCTCGGTGATGGAACGGATCCCTTCGGGATGCCTGGTCGCCAGCACGATCTCGGCGCGGGCGTGGAGCACGGTTCTGCCGTTGTTCCCCTGGCTGATCAGCTCGACCGGCACCAGGTGGAACGATTCGCGCTTCACCGCGCGGCCGGCCATCACGTCGAGCGTGAAGGCGGTGTTGTTCTCGAAGACGACACCCTTGCAGATGCGCAGGTCGTTGAAGCCGTGGAAGCGGAAGCCGGGATTGCCGTGCAGCGCGCCGTGGGCGAGCCACTCGACGATCACCGCCATCGGGAGCACCGCCTTGCCGTCCAGCACGTGCGAGCGCAGGAACGGGTAGTCCGAGACGGTAAGGGTGAGGGCGAACGCCTGGGAGAGGCTCTGCGGCTTGGAGGTGACCGCAGCGCTTCCCGATTCGCTCAGCCCGGCCAGGGCTACGATCTCAACCGGCGCGTCCAGGTCGGCGATCTCCCTGGCGAGGAAGTCGCCACCCTCGATCAGGCCGATGACGCCGATCCCCTCATTGGCGAAGACCTTCTTGAGAGCGGGGGTGACCATGCCGCCGTCCCAAGGACCCCAGTTGATGCTGACGGCGCGGCAGCCGGTGCGGCGCCTCGCCTCTGCCTGGGCAATCTTGTTCAGCACCTCGTTGGCGACGGCGTAATCGACCTGACCCACCCGACCGAAACGTCCGGTGCTGGAGGAGAACAGGGCGATGAAGCGGAGCTCGTCGTTTCTGGTAGCGTTGAGAAGCGCCCTCAGACCGGACACCTTGGTGCTGTAGACCTGCTCGAACTGCTCCGGCGACTTGTCCGTGATGAGCCGGTCGGCAAGCACGCCGGCGCCGTGAACGATGCCGCGGATGGTGCCGTGTGCGCGGCGCACCTCGCCCAGCAGGAGCTCCATGGCGCTCTGGTCGCGGATGTCGACGGCACGATAGATCGCCGTCGCGCCTGTCGTGGCGATCTGCTCCAGAGTCGCTCGCAGTTCCCGTGCCGCCAGCGCCGCCCGGTAGCGCTCCTCGATCTCGCGCGGGTGGAGCTTCCCCACCGCCTGCTGCATGATGGCGCGCTTGATCTCGCTTTCCTCGGAGAGCCCGCCGAGCCAGGCCGGCTCCTCCTGCGGTTCAGGGCTGCGGCCGAGCAGGACCAGGAAGGGGCGGTACTCCTTGGCCAGGGCAAAAGCCGCCGCAGCGGTCACGCCGCGTCCGCCGCCCGTGATCACCACCACCTCTCCCTCCTTCAAGGCAGGGACGGCAGGGGAGGGGGCCGCAGGGAGAGCGGTCGGGCATAAGCCGTAGCGCCCGGCGGGGGTAAGCCCCACTTCGACCGGGCCGCGGCGAAACATCTCTATGGCAACGGCGCCCGCGGCTGCGGCCGAATTCGGGAACTCTCCCAGGTCGATCGCTTTGCAGGCGACCTCAGGCCACTCCAGGGCCGCCGTCTTGGCAAGGCCGGCAAGTCCACCGGAGAGAGGATCCTTCAAGGTTGTGCCGCTTCCGAAACCGAAAGCCCCGTCGAGGCGCGAAACGGTGACGCAGACCGCACCTTCTTCCTGGGCCGCATGGGCCAGCGCCTTGGAGGCGTTTTTCAGGAGCTGGAAGGCGTTTTCCAGGAAAAAGTCGTCGGTGCCGCCAACCGGTGCGCAGATCACCAGCCCGGAAAGCTTCCCGGTGGGAACGATCTGGTGCGCGCCGGCCGGGTCCACCTTGCGCACGGTGCAGCCGTGATCGAGCAGGATGCTGCAGAGCTCCGCGGTAAAGGGTGAGTCGTCGTCGGTGACCCAGATCTCGCCGTCGTTGGCGAGCACGACCGCATCGGCGGCGTCCTCGTCCAGAAGAAAGGGGACCACGCTGCTGCGCTCGATCGGGTGAGAGGCCACCTTGGTCGCTTCAGCTGCCTGAAAGGCAACCATGGCCGGTTCCACTGCGGCCGCCGGGACCGGTTCGGGTTGAGCCTGCGCCGATTTCGGGGCACCCGCCAGGAAGCCGGCGATGTCGCCCAGGGTGCGCAGCGTGCCGAGATGCTCGGGGCCGATGGCAGGGGATGCCGGAAGCCTTTCCTGCAGCGTGGAGAGGATCTCGACCCTCTTGATCGAGTCGATGCCGAGGTCCGAATCCATCCCCATGTCCAGTTCGAGCATCTCAACCGGGTAGCCGGTCTTCTCGCTCACCACGGCAAGGAGTTCCGCCGGGATGTCGATATTCACCCCATCCCCCACCTGACCTCCCCCTTGAAGGGGGAGGGAATAAGACGCGACCTCCCCTTGAAGGGAATTGTACAGAGCTCCCTCCCCTTCAAGGGGAGGGCTGGGGTGGGGATGGGGTGCAACCGCGGCCCCTAGGTGCAGATTCGTTGCGCCGCTGGAAGCGAGATGCCGTGCGATCTCGCCCAGGGTCTGCAGCGTCCCGAGATGTTCAGGTCCTATTGCCGGGGTGCCCGGCAGCCTTTCCTGCAAGGTGGAGAGGATCTCGACCCGTTTGATGGAATCGATGCCGAGATCGGAATCCATTCCCATATCCAGTTCCAGCATCTCTACCGGATAGCCGGTCTTCTCGCTCACCACTTCAAGAAGGACGGCGGCAATATCGATGCCTGCTGCCGCAGCTACTCCCTGACCGGTCTGAACCGGTGCGGCGACCGAGGCAGCGCCTGCGAGGTGAGTGGCAATCTCCCCGAGGGTGCGCAGGGTTCCCAGGTGCTCGGGGCCGATGGCGGGTGTGCCGGGGAGCCTCTCCTGAAGCGTGGAAAGGATCTCGACCCGTTTGATGGAATCGATGCCGAGATCGGAGTCCATTCCCATGTCGAGTTCCAGCATTTCGACAGGGTAGCCCGTTTTCTCGCTCACTACCGCGAGGAGCGTTTGAGCTATCTCCAGGTCTGACCTGAGCAGCGCGGATACAACCCCCTCCCCTTCAAGGGGAGGGTTGGGGTGGGGATGGGGTGAAAGCGTAGTATGGGCGGCAGTCGAAGCCAGGTGGGCGGCAATTTCGCCCAAAGTGCGCAAGGTCCCCAGATGTTCGGGGCCGATGACCGGTGTTCCGGGGAGCCGCTCCTGGAGCGTTGAGAGGATCTCGACCCGCTTGATGGAGTCGATACCGAGATCGGAATCCATCCCCATGTCGAGTTCAAGCATCTCGACAGGATAGCCGGTTTTCTCGCTCACTACGGCAAGCAGGGTTTCAACGATTTCGACCTCTGACTTCATCGGCTGCGACGGTACTCCCTCCCCTTCAAGGGGAGGGTTGGGGTGGGAATGGGGTAAATGCGTAGCAGGGGCGGTAGTGGAAGCCAAGTGGGCTGCGATTTCTCCCAGCGTGCGCAGCGTTCCCAGCTGCTCGGGACCGATAGCGGGGGTGCCGGGAAGCCGCTCCTGGAGCGTGGACAGGATCTCGACCCGCTTGATCGAGTCGATGCCTAGGTCGGAATCCATACCCATGTCGAGCTCAAGCATCTCGATCGGGTAGCCGGTTTTCTCGCTCACAACGTTGAGCAGCGTCTCGGCGATACGCTCCGCGCCAAGGGATGCCGCGGGCTGTGCGGCTGCAACTGAGGGAACTGCAGAAGCGGCCGGCGGCCGGACAGTCATTTGCGGGCGGGCAGGAGCCGCAGGTGCTGCCGCTGCGGTCGGTGCTGAGCCCGCCACAGGCGCTGCCGGTACCACAGTTGCCGCTGGCGCTGCCATCTGCGCCGTCGAGGCAGCAGGAGCTGCTGCATAAACCGGTGCCGAAGCCTGAGCCGAGGCCGGTACCGGATAGGGAGCTGCCGTAGCGCTGGGCGCCGCGTAGCTAAAGGGCGTCGCGGCCGCGCCTGACATCAGTTGCTGCTGTTGCTCCAGGAGGGTCTGGAAGGTCTTCGCCGCGGTCTCCTGACCTTCCAGGAAACGGCGGTGCAGCTGCGCGGTATCCTCCTGCATCTTCTGCAGTATCGCCATGCTTTCCCGGGTCATCCTGAGCGACTCGCTCAACGCCGCATGCGAGGCGGGCTGGGCTGCTGAAGCTGCTACAGGCGCAGCATACTGGCGGGATTGCCGGGGCGGCATTGCCGCCGGGATGCTCTGCCGGGATGATCCCGGCAGCAATGCCGCTCCTGCAGGAGCTTGAACCGGCTGCTGGACCGCTGCCACGGAGGCGGCTATCTGCTTCGGCTGGACCGGCGGCCTTTTCGGTTTCGGTTTCATGTAGTTCGCGCCGCAAAGCGGGATGGTCATGGCGGGTTTTTTGCCGTTCGCCGCAGCTGCGGGTCGATGACCTTCATCCCAGGCGGCAAGCCTGACGCCGTGGCCGCTCACCGCGAGCTGTGCCAGGGTACGGGCAAGATCCGCAACGCCTGAGCGCTTGCCGGATGAGGCGTCGAGGGCGAGGGCCACGTGAGGGCGCTCTCCCAGGATCGCCTGCACCAGACCTGTGAGCCTGTTGCCGGGGCCGACCTCGACGAAGCTCGTCACGCCGGAGGCGTACATCGCCTCGATCACGGCTACGAATTCGACCGGCTTGGCGAGCTGGGCCGCCAGCTGCGCCTTGGCTGCTGCGGGATCCGCCGGATAGACGGCTGCCGTGGTGTTGGCGTAGACCGGGATCCGAGCCTGCTTCATCTCGATCTGCTCCAGAGCCGCCAGGAACGGGGCCGCCGCGTCGGCAACGAGGGAGCTGTGGAAGGCCGCAGCCACCGGGAGCTCCTTGCAGGTGAGACCGCGGGCGGTGAATGCCGCCAGGGCGCGCTTGATCTCTGCGGAGCCGCCGGAGAGGACGGCCTGTGAAGGCGCGTTGCGGTTGGCGATGACGAGATCGAGCTTCTCCTGTGCGATAACCTCGCCGACCCTGGCAAGCGGAGCGGAAACGGCGAGCATGCTCCCCTTGTCTCCGTTCCCCTCGCCCATGAGGCGTCCGCGCAGGCGCGACAGGGTGTGCAGGGCGCTTTCATCGAGGCGTCCGGCGGCGCAAAGGGCGGTAAGCTCGCCGTAGCTGTGGCCGGCAACGGCGCCGGGCGCGATGTCGAAGGATTCCAGCAGGCGCAGGGCACCTACGCTGGCCGCGCCGATGGCCGGCTGCGCCGCCTGGGTGGCGCGCAGCGCCTCGTCCTGGCTGGCACGGGTTTCCGGGTCGAATGCGGAAACGGGAAAGATGATGTCGGAGAGAAGCCGTCCGTCACCGGAGACAAAGCCGTCGTTTGCGGCGGCGATGCTGTCGAGAAGCTGCGGGAAACGGCAGGCGAGGTCGTTCAGCATCCCGGTATACTGGGAACCCTGGCCCGGGAAGAGCATGCCGAGTGAGCCCGTCTTGGCGCCGCAGGCGAAAAAGGCGCCGTCCGGGGTCTGCCAGGGGGATTGCGGGTTCTTCTCCAGCATCGCCTTGGCGTTCTTCAAAAGGCCGGCCAGATTGGTCCTGTTCCGCTCCACGACCAGCGCAAGCCGGCAGGGCGCCTGCACCTCGAAGGTTCCCCGCGAAGCCTGTGCCAGGTCCCTGAGCGCGCTCCAGGAGCCGTCTGCGGGAATACGGTCGATCCCCGAGGCGAGCGCCGCGGCATCAGCGCCGGAGAAGGCGAATATCTGGGTATTTCCGTCCCAGTCCGCCGCCTGCTTGACCGGACGGTACTCCTCGAGGACCACATGGAAATTGGAGCCGCCAAAGCCGAAGGCGCTCACGGCTGCGCGCCGGGGCATCCCCGCACGCGGGAACCAGGGACGCTTTTCGGCCGCGATGTAGAACGGGGTAGCGCCGGAGGTGATCTCCTTCTGGGGCGTTTGCACCTTGATGGTCGGAGGGATCACCTTGTGGTGCAGCGCGAGTGCTGCCTTGATCAGGCCGGCGGCACCTGCGGCGGCCTTGGCGTGGCCGATCTGCGACTTTACCGATCCCAGGCAGCACCAGGGGTTCTCCGCCTCGCCGTACACCTCGCGAAGCGCGCTCACCTCGACCGCGTCACCGACCTTGGTGCCGGTGCCGTGCGCCTCGATCAGCCCGATGCTCTCGGGGGTGACCCCTGCGTTGCGGTAGGCGTTTCTGAGCGCGTTTTTCTGACCCGACGCGCTCGGGGCGTAGATGGCGTCCCCCTTGCCGTCGCTGGAGGAGCCCAGGCCGCGGATCACCGCGTAGATCCTGTCGCCGTCGCGCTCGGCGTCGCTCAGGCGCTTCAGCACCACGATCCCCAGCCCTTCGCCGAGGATGGTCCCGTCGGCCGAGGTGTCGAACGGCTTGGCGTTTCCGGTCGGTGAGAGCGCCGGGGTCTTGCTGAAGCACATGTACATGAAGATGTCGTTGAAGGTGTCGATCCCGCCGGTCACCACGATGTCCGACTTTCCCGACTCGAGCTCCATGGAGGCGAGATGCAGCGCGCTCAGCGAGCTGGCGCAGGCGGCGTCCACCACGCAGTTGGTCCCCCCCAGGTCGAACTGCTTGCTGATCCTGCCGGCGACCACGTTCCCCAGGAGGCCGGGGAAGGAGTTCTCCTGCCAGGGGACGTAGGAATCGGAGATCCGCTCAACCACGTCGTTGGCGACCGCCTCGTCGACCCCCGCGTCCTTGAGGGCCGAGCGCCAGATCGGGTGCCCCAGGCGCGCGCCGAGCGGGATGACCAGTTCCAGCGTTCCGGTGACCCCGAGGATGACGCTGGCGCGGCTCTTGTCGAAGGGGCGCTCAGGGCCGTAACCCGCGTCCTTCAGGGCCTGGCCTGCCGCCACCAGTCCCAGGAGCTGCGAGGTGTCGATCGCCTCCAGGATGTTGGGGGGGATGTTGAACTCCATCGGGTTGAAGTCGACCGGCGAGATGAAACCGCCGCGGCGGCCGTAGGTGCGGTCGGGACTTTTCTGGTCCTGGTCGTAGTAATCCTCGACCGGCCAATGGGAAGCGGGGACCTCGGTTATGGCGTCGACCCCCTCCATGATGTTCGCCCAATAGGCATTCCGGTCGTCGGCCTGCGGGAATAGGCAGCCGATGCCGATGATTGCCAGCTGAGTTCCGTTGCTGGAGATGGCGGGTTTTATATCGTCAGTTTTCAACAAAGGTACTCCTTGATGTGGGCGATTTCGAGCGGTTCCGGAGCAATGCTGTCCTGCGGCAGGTCGAGCCCCTGGCTGCGCAGGAAATTGGCGCGGTTAAGCTGTGCTGCGCCGTGCAGGATGTTGAGGGCGACCGTGACCACCTTGCGGCTTTCCGGGGGCTCCAGGAAGGAGCCTGCGGCCCATTCGTTGAAGGCGCCCATGGAGGGGCCGCACCATACCTGGTAGTCCATGCGGCGCTGCTGCGCGCCGTCCTTGGCCCAGTGGGCGGCCTGACCGAGATACCAGCGGAACACCAGCGCCATCAGGTGCTTGGGATCCCGCTCGCTGCGCGCCACCTGGGCCGGGTCGCGCAGCAGGAAGTAGGCGCGGGTGTCGCGCCAGATATCCTCGAGCGGCGCCTGGAACATGGTCTTCTCCAGCTTGTCGCGCTCGGCCGCCGGGAGGTCGTCCAGGCTCTTGTGGGCCCGGTACAGTTCGTAGAGTTTCGCCGCGCGCATCGGAAACATGGTGCCGCGTTTGAGCACCTGCACCGTCACCCCCATCTCGAACATGTCGGCGGCAGGCGCCATGGTGACGTCGGCCTGGCGCGTCTCGGCAAGGAGGGAGCGGACCGTGTCCGAGGTCCCCGATTCGACGCAGGACTGGTTCACCGAGCCGGTCATGATGTAGGCGGCGCCCATGGCGAAGGCTGCGGCAGCGGAGGCGGGGGTGGATATGCCGCCGGCAAGCCCCACGCGCAGCCTGCGGTCGTAGCCGTACTGGCGCTCAAGCCTTGCGGCGAGCGAGTTGATGGTCGGGAAGAGCGCCATGGCGGGACGGTTGTCGGTATGGCCGCCGGAATCCGCCTCGGCGGTCACTTCCTGGGCCAGGGGGACCCGGGCGGCAAGCTCGGCCTGTTCGGCGCTGAGGGAGCCGTTGGCCACCAGCTCGCGCAGGAACTTCTCGGGCGCCGGTGCGAAGAACTTGGCGGCCAACTCCTCGCGGGAGACCTTGGCGATGATCCGGTTCGGCGTCACGATGCTGCCGTCCGCGGCGCGCCTGATGCCGTGCAGCCGGTAGCGGATCAGGGGGAGCGTCAGCGCGAGGAAGGCCGAGGCCTCGATGATGCGCACGCCTTTTCTGATATAGAGCTCGGCGAGTTCACGCTCAAGCTCCGGCTCGTGAGGGGAGTGGATCAGGTTGAAGCCATAGGGTAGGTCGCCAAGCGAGGCGGAGAGGCGCTCTGCGGTCGCCTCCACCTGGGAGAGCGGCAGGCCGGCGGCGCCGAAAAAGCCGAGCATCCCGGCGCGTCCCAACTCCTCCGCGATGGCCGCAGAACTGATCCCCTTGGCCATCGAGCCGCCGAGATAGGGGAAGCGGATGCCGAGTTCCCTGCAGAAGGCGGGGTCGCCCAGGTTTTCGGGGAGGCAGGGGGGAGCGAAGCCGGCAAGCGAGAGCCCCTCGCCGGAGCCCGAGCCGAGCAGGCCGACCCCTCCCAGTTCCGGGACCATGACCCCGTCGTTTTCGACGAGATACAGCGGTTGGCGCACGAAGCGAAGCGCCTCCTTGAGCGATCTCTTCTTGCCGGCCGGAGCATCAGCCGCGGCAGACCAGGAGCCGAGGCCCTCAACTTTTTCAAGGTGACCGGTCAGGTCACCACGGGTTGCAAATCGGTTCAAACGGGCTTCTCCTGTTGCCGGCATATTTGCAGCGGAAGTTGCGATGGCCTAAAGGTAGCGAAGCGGCAGAAGGACAAGGCTTGGGCATGGAGGAGGCAGGTTCACATATAATCTCAATCATATCAGGGTTAAGCCCGGAATCAGTGATTATCGATACTGCCCATTTTAACAGAGTATGTGTACATTAAATCGACTCAAAAGGCAAGACAAGACGCCGGTTCAGGGGAATTTTTAGAGCAGCCCGAATTCCGGTTGAGATTGGCGAATATAATCAGTCGGATGGCAGATAGCGGAAGAGAGGAAGAGTGGCATAACAATAGGACCCCTTCGACCAAGCAGATTATGAGATCAAGATTTTGTTTCCTGATTAGTAGTACTAATCTCCCCCCTGCCCCCTCCCTTTATTTGGTCGGTGTGTAAAATCAAATTAAAAATCGCTAAAGCTATTTCGCTCGGGCACCGATAAAACAAAAGAGCGTGAGGGGTCCTGTCGTTTCAACTCTGAGCCGCTGCTGCTGTTTGCAGAGGTGCCCAAAAGAAACTTCCGTTAGTCCACACCCGCCCTATATAGGTCTTCGAACCTTACTCGATCGCATCAGAAACGAGTCGCTACGAGGAAGCAATTTATGGAAAGAAATCAAGGGACAAGGTTTCGATATAGCAAAAAAACGGTCCGGCACCTCATTCCGACGTTGTGTCTATGGTTGGTTGTAGTCTTCGTCGTTGCCGCTGATGTGCATGCAGGGACTTCCAGCTATTTCTATGATGATGTCGGCAGACTGACCAGGGTAATACAAGGCAGTTCCGGAGTCATTTACGATTACGATGAAGTTGGTAACCTGAATTCCACCACGAGCACAACGATTTCAGGTGGGGTGCCAATTATAACCGCCATCGCTCCCAACGTGCTCTTCCTCGGTTCGAAGATGCTGGTCAGAATTACTGGGCAGAACCTGCTGTCAGCCGAGTCCGTCACCTGCAGCGGCAGAAAAGTCTCAATCATCGTTAAAGAAACCACCGACACCCAGCTCACCACGGAGATGACAGCACTGTCAGCAGGTGAGGAAACGATTATGGTGACTACCAGAAGCGGCGCCGTGGCGACAACCGGCGTCAAGCTAACCTCCTCAAAGTTCTCCTTAACTCCAGGCCAATTGGCGTTGGCGCCAGGGACAACCGGGTCTCTAACAGCGACCATCTCTCCGGCGATTAGCGTACCTGTGACTATCAATATTCATTCCAATGCACCCTTGGTCGCAACAATTCCACCATCAGTCACGATACCATCCACCGGAAAGGCGAGTTTCATTGTGACAGCGCTTCAGCCTGGGGTTGCCACAATAGATGCGGGAGCACCGAATGCTGTCGTCTTGGTTGCAAAGCCGTTTATCGGAGATGTAGGAGACAAGGTTCTGACCCGCAGCACAAACATCAGTGTGATGATAGATTCCATTCCGGGCACGTCTCCGACCACTGCAAGCCAAGTGAGCGTAGCAGTTGATTCTCCTTATGGTGCAGTTCCCATTGCTCTCCTCCCCGTGAGCGTAATCATCGATCCGTTGGGCGCTTCGGTATCAGTTTCAAGGGGGGTGTCGGTGAAAATCCAATAGATGGAAAACAAGCTATTCACATAGTGTCTACATGGAGGAGACCCAATGAAAAAAGCGATATCAATGGTGCTGTTCTCGCTCTTAACATGGAGCACAACGGCTCATGCAGCGTTCGTCAGCGGCAGTACCGGTGCCCTTGGCGCACTCAATCCTACTGCTAATGCCGTGGTCACGTTGCCGCCTGACGGAGTACTGAATTACACTATTGTCACCATCCCATCAGGGGTAACGGTTACCTTTAAAAAAAATGCGTCCAATACTCCGGTTTATGTTCTTGCCACGGGAAATGTCACAATTGCCGGGACCATAAATGTTAGTGGATCGAACGGCACCGCAACCGATATCGGCAGGGGTGGTCCGGGAGGATTCGATGGAGGCTATGGCGGAGCGATTTCAATTGCGGGAGGTGGTGGCATGGGGCCGGGAGGAGGAAAACCGGGGCAGTTCCCATCAGGAAATGGCGGTGGTGGCGGGTTTGGAACTAGTGGCACCATCGGAAGAAACGAATATTCCGGGAATGGCGGGGTGGCATATGGCAATGCCAGACTGTTGCCATTGGTTGGTGGCTCAGGCGGTGGAGGTGCAGGGGGCTCCTCAACGGATATCGGTTCACCGGGCGGTGGTGGCGGAGGAGCGATAGTAATTGCATCATCAACGACAATTACAGTGAACGGCTCGATTATGGCTAATGGAGGAAAGACTTTCATTAACTCTAATAATTTTCGCAGTGGCGGCGGTGGTAGTGGAGGTGGCATTAAATTCAGAACTCCTGATCTCGTAACAGCGCAGAAGCCTGACTGCGTTGTCGATTTTACTTGTGAAAACGGCTAGTTGTAATTGGCGTCCTTGCGCTC
>Ga0154470_1106_pt1 | contig 61607 bp, 50 predicted proteins | sample RifGroC2_FD_115949 | JGI IMG/M metagenome (GOLD analysis project Ga0154470, IMG submission 115949) | Geobacteraceae bacterium GWC2_58_44 | reverse complement strand
GTTCTTATCGAGGATCTCCTTGGACCTGTCTGTGAAGTAGAGCTGGTAGTAGGTTTCGGCAACCATTCTGCGCAACTCCAGCTTGCGCTCCTCGATCTGCCATTTGTACGACTCGGCTTCTTTTGCCGCCATTTCAGCCTTGAGGTCCCGCTTCCCCCAGAAGGGAAGCTGCTGCGAGATCCCGATCACTTTCTGCGTCATCGGATCCATTTTGAAGTTGAACGGGTCCTTCACCATGGCGTTCTGGATTTTCAGCATCAGCATGGGATCTTCGAGCGCCCGGGCCTGCACGATCCGGCTCCTGAACATCTGCCAGCGGGCGTCGGCCCCCTTCACCTCGGGATTGTCGGCGATGGCCTGGTCGATTAGTCGGGAAAGGTTTTCGGCGGGCTTTACCTGATCAGCCAGCACCGGCATGGTCGGAAAAACAAAAAACAGCAGGAAGAGCGAACAAACCAACCGCGAATTCATGGTGACTCCTGAAGAGTTAAAGTTAAACGGGTTGTACACAAGCCGTGCCACACTCACAAGGTGTTGATTAACTGTAACTTCGTCTTCCGGCGGACGAAAACCTTGTGGAGAATATCACACAATAGTGACAGAATATTCTGTAATTCCAAGCTAACTACTCATTATTATGGGTTATCGGCCAGATCACCAGATGGCTGAAGACAATTTGAAGAAAAGGTCCTGGATCTTCATTGGTTTCCCGGCAACCTGATATTGTATTTCTAGATCCGGTAGACCGGCGGCGCCCTGGAGGTTATCCGCCTTGTCCTGTCGCACCGGACCTTAGCGTCTTCAGGATGGAATTGAGGGATTGTTCCATTTTTTGCTCAAGTAGATATCGCTGGTCGCTTAGCTGGGCGGTCTCCGGTTTTCCGGCCTCTGCCGTTGCCGCCTCCTCTACCACGGGGCGACCGCTCGGTATCTGCTCGAAATGGACATGAGGGCCGGTCGATCTGCCGGTATTCCCCGAAAGAGCTACCACCGTACCCGGTTCCACCAAATCACCCGTGCCGACTCTGACAATTGAGTTATGCCCGTACAGGGTGCGATCTCCGTTGCCGTGTTCAACAATCACCGTTGCACCGTAACCGCGACGCGCCCCAGCGAAGACGATCCGCCCTCTGCGGGTAGCCCGAACCGGAGTGCCGACCGGGACGGCAATGTCTATCCCGCGGTGGAAGTTAAGCTTGCCGCTTCCGAAGGGATCCACCCGCCACCCGACTCCGGAAGTGACAACGCCGTTCTCCACTGGGAGATCAAGGTCCGCCAGTGCCGACGCCGGCAGGATCAGCAGGATTATTATGGCGAAGAAGGTACGCTTCATATTTCCTTTTCAACAACTCCGGGGCGGGTGCCAGTGCCGGTGATTCCTACGCTCCGGGTAAAGAGCCACCATCTTCAATAGTAGCGATGACTATCAATTTCCATGCCGGATCGGCTCAACGGGGTAATGTCCCGTTTTTGCGGAACTATCTCCAGGACAAGTGATGAGTGGCACCGGGATTGGGCAATAGTGGTGAAGAATATTGGGAGCGACTGAGGAATATTCTACAAATAGTGACGCGTGTGAGGGGCATGGAGCCGGGAGGCAGGCACCTCCCGCCCCTGCCTGGCATCGGTCCACCACGATCCAAAGCAATCTTCCGCTACCCGCGGCCCAAGCAGGGCTGCTCAGGTCCCACCACTCAAGGCACCCCAGCCGTCAGCTCTATGATCTCGGCCGAAACCTTCTCACCCTCCACCTTCAGCAGGGCCACCGTCACCGGCAGTTTGAACTCCTCCGGCCGGCGCTGCCGGGATTGAGATGCAGCACCCCGTCTTTTTCTTCCATCGAAGCCTTATGGGAACCTGATTGGCAATGATCTTCCGCTGTACGTCCCTCCCCCTTCAAGGGGGGAGGACAGGAGGGGGATGGGGGTCAGCGATGATCTTCAGTACGAGGCTCGATACTCGCTCCCCCCTTTGAAAAAGGGGGGTCGGGGGGGATTTCGCCCAAGGCGCCACCGAGTGCAGCTTTGCAACTAACTGCAAATCCCCCTAAATCCCCTTGGTCCGCCATAGCCTGAAAGGCGACGTGCATGAAATGCTTATTTTTCCCTATGTCTCCTTGATTACAACAAAGTCGCTTGCTGGCAAGTGAGCCGTTAGTATACTTTCATGTCGTGCCAAAACGAGAGTTCTCAGGTAATCAACCATAATCGAAGCAATTTTGGCCCAGAGAACAGGAGGTATGGAAATGTGTGCCTTGGCGTGCAATATCGTAAGCTACCGTCCCGACCCGGATCTGCTGGCCGCCAATTTCCGCCCCTGGCACGTCGAAGCGCTGCTCTATCAGGCGGCAACGCTCATGGACAGATGCCTGGTCGATTTCAGGGAGTACTCCTCTCTTGATTATGAGTGGAACCAATTCAAGACGGACCTTGAGGTCCAGGAGAAACAACTCGATCTGGATAAGATAGGTGAAGCCGAGGGTGAAGCGGAGATTGAAGCCGAAGGTGTAGCGGACAAAGAAGTGGTTTCAGCCCAGGATGAAGCAGTTTCTTCGGAGGAGTCTCAAGAAGGCGTCGAGGAAAACGCCGAGGTAACGGAGGCCGAACCCGCTTTGGCGCTGGCCGCGGCTCCGATCGTCAAGAGCACCCTGCAACTTCGGGCGGAGGCGGTGCAGCGAAAAAAAGAGCTTGCCGGCCCGGGGAGACCGTTCGCTCTCGACGAGCAGCGCGACCTGACGCTGAAACGGGTGTGCCGTGACTATGAAGAGGGTCTCAATCGCGCCTGCGTAGCCTACGAGGGGCTCAAGACGATATTCGGCCTGGTCGGACTTGCATCGCCCCTGCGCCCTGAATCCGAGACCTTGGCTACCTCGATCACCCAGCTCTCGATCTGGATCCGGAACGCCATCGAGTGGCTGGTGGAATACCAGCATCTGGAACAGGCGTTTACCCGGGTGGTCTCGGTACGCTCTCTGCTGAATCGAAGCGCCTGGGTTCAGTTGAAGCAGGCGAGGGACAGCTTCTCGACGAAGCTGCAGGTTCCGGCAGATCTGTTTCGAGGCTATGACAACTGTCGTTTGCGAGGTATCGGCGCGTCGCTGATCGGCGAGGCGGGAAAGGTGCCGTGGTCGATCGTTCTCCGGCTTCCCGACGATGCGGTCTATGAAAGGTCGGGGCAGATGGTCGATGTGGATCAGTCCAGCCGTGCTTTCTGCCTGCTGGGGCGGGTGGAGAACCGCCGCTCGGTCCACCCGGTGGAAATCTGCGGAGAAACCACTCTCCTCAATGCGAGCCCCGTGGGTCGACCGAATCCACCGGCATCGTGGTCACTGGAGATTTTCAAACCTGCCGGCGCCACTTCGGAGTCGTTCGGCCACGTCGAGGATGTGGTACTGGAAATACAGGTCTCGGGATATCCCCGAACCTCCACCAGCTGATCGCAGGACAACGGAAAAGGAGGAGTACATGCAAAGACGATTAGTTCGATGGTTGACGGTTCTGATGACGGTTTCTCTTGTCGCCCTCACTGTGTCTCCGGTCCTCGCCGCGAAGACGGCCAAGAGCAGCAAGTCGGCATGCATGGTCTGCCATGAGAAGGTGACGCCGGGGATCGTGAAGCAGTTCCTTTCGGGCAAGATGGGGAAAAGACACGACTGCTCCACCTGCCACGGCTCGGCGCACACCTCGGCCTCGGACGCGGCCAAGGCCAAGCTCCCCACCCCCGATACCTGCGCCATGTGCCATGCCGAAAGGGTCAAGCAGTACCGGGAAGGGAAGCACGCCCTGGCCTGGGCCGCCATGAAGGCGATGCCGATGATCACCCACCAGCCCTCCGCGGTGGGAGGCGGAGACCTGAAGGGATGCTCCGCCTGCCACAAGATCGGCGAAAAGCCCCCGACCGATCTGACCCGATACGGCACCGGCGCCTGCGACTCCTGCCATACCCGCCACAGCTTCTCGGTGAAGGAGGCACGGGACCCGCGGGCCTGCCGGACCTGCCACATGGGGTTCGACCATCCCCAGTGGGAGATGTGGCAGACCTCGAAGCACGGCACCATCTGGGAGATCGAGCCTACCACCGGCCGGGCGCCCACCTGCCAGACCTGTCACATGCCGGATGGCAGTCATAACGTGATGACCTCCTGGGGATTCCTGGCGCTCCGCCTCCCGGAAGACGACAAGGAGTGGTTGGGGAACCGGGTCACCATCCTCCAGGCGATGGGCATTCTCGATGAAAAGGGGAACCCGACCGAGCGTCTGGAGGCGGTCAAGGCGGCCAAGATGGCGCGCCTGGACAAGGAAAGCTTCGACAAGGAGCGCAACAAAATGATCGCAGCCTGCGCCAATTGCCATTCCCGCAGCTACGCGGAGGCCAACCTGAGGGCGGGTGACGAGGTGATCCGCGAGGTGGACAAGATCTTCGCCGACTCCATCCGCACGGTCAAGTCTCTCTACGACGACGGCATCCTGAAGAAGCCCGAAGGATGGAAGTATGCCCCCGACCTGCTCCAGTTCTACGAGGCGAAGAGTTCTGCCGAGCAGGAACTTTACCTGATCTTCCTGGAATACCGGCAGCGGGCCTTCCAGGGGGCGTTCCACTCCAACCCGGATTACATGCACTGGTACGGCTGGGCCAAGGTGAAGGAGGCGTCGGCCCGCATCAAGGAAGATGCGGAACGGATGCGCAAGGAGAGAAGGTAGCGGTGATCCGGGGAAGGCGGGGCGAAAAGCCCCGCCTTCTTTTTTTTGCGAGCTTATAAATATCCCGACTGTTTGCCGGTCATGCTCTTTTCTCATTGACTAGATACAAGAACCGACGTGTCAGCAATTCCTTTCTCACTTCTTCCCAGCAGATCCCTCATGCCTTTCTATTACCTGATCAGCAACCAACCCCGACTGCGGCGGCGTTTTGTCCAGGAGTAAGATTACCGTACCTGTCCCCATCCCCACCCTGACCCTCCCCTTGAAGGGGAGGGGACCTGGAGGATAAAGGGTGGACTAACTCAGAAGCCGCCTCACAGAGGGCGCTCTGCGGCGCTTTGTCGAAGACAAGGTTCATCTACGCCGGACACCTGCTCACTCTCCTCCCCCTGGAGGGGGGAGGTCGGGAGGGGGGAAGACACCGGCTTCTGCGAAGAACTGGCCGAGTTCCCCCTCCCTAGCCCTCCCCCGTCCAGAAGGTTCCGCGCCACTGCCAGCGGCAGGTGGCACAGACGAGGATGAAAATGAAATAGACGAAGAAAGGGCTGTTCGGGCCCGAGGTGAGAAACATGAGGCATGCGAAGACCAACAGGTCCACGCTATGGGTGACGATCTGCAGGCTAAGCGGGCCGGCATCCCTGCGCCAGGTCACCGCTCCGAGAACGAGGGAATAGACCAGATATCCGGATAGAATCCCATAGGTGAGCCGGGCATACCGGGAAGGCTCCGACGGGTCAATCCAGATTGCCAGCAGAAAAAAGGCAGCCAGAACCATCCGCCCGGTGGCGATGAGGTGTTCAGCCCTGCATTTCGAGTCGAAGCGCGTTTCCGGGGTCAACGGCGTCACCGGATCTCATTGCACTGCAACTGGGCCGACTGGCCGACTTTGAGGCATCTGCAGCTGCGTATCACGGTGTACTCCTCCCTGTTTTCACCTCGGCACACCAGCAGGAATACTTTATACTTTATTGTTTTTCGGCGTCAATGCTTTTCATTAAAATAGGAGCCGCTGGCGACATCCCTTCCTCCAGGCCCGCTTATCCGGCAGCGATGCCGGATGCTTCCCCGGCGGGAAGCTCCCGGGGAAGGCGAAAGGGCGACGGCTGAATCAGGACGGATTTGTCGATCTTGAGGCTGGGGCGACGGCTGAATCAGGCGGATTTGTTGATCCTGAGGCTGGCTGGCGGCTGGAAATGACTAGCCGTGATTCTCGGGATAGAGTTTTTCTATCTGCTGAAAGGAATCGATACATTCCTCCAGGAGGACCTGGACCAGTTCCGGATCGAACTGCTTCCCCGCCTCCTCACGGATGGTGTTGAGCACTTCCTCTTCATTCCACGCCTCTTTGTAGCACCTGCGACAGGAAAGCGCATCATAGACATCGGCAAGTGGCCACGATCCTGCCAAAGAGCGGTATCTCTGCACCCTTCTTGCCGCGCGCCCCCCCCTCCTCCGTCTCGAAACCCGCCAATGGCTGAAGTGTCTCCGGATCTACGTGCCCGGGGTAACCGTTGCCGTCCCAGCGCTCGTGATGATTGAGGGCGACGACGGCTGCCGACTCGTCGAACGCCGAGTAGATATCGGAAAAGAGATTGCAGCCAAGGAGCGTGTGCAACTTCATGTCGGCAAACTCTTCAGGGGTGAATCGTCCCGGTTTCTTGAGAATGGTGTCGGAGATGGCAACCTTGCCGACATCATGCAGCATGGCGGACATGCGCAACACGTCGCGGTTCTTGTCGATCTCATCCCGGGGCAGCCCCTTCTTGTTGGCCCATGCCTCGTAAAGCACCACTGAATACGATGCCACCCGATTCACATGCGGGCCGGTCTCTTTGGGATCGCGCATCTCCGCCATCTTGTTCATGCGCAGGATCATCTCGCGGGTCATCTTGGCCCGTTCGATCGCGTTGGCGGCATTGATGGCAAAATAACTGATGATCTCTTCGTCTTTGCCGGCAAACGCCATGACATCGCCCTTGGAGTCCGTGGCATTGATGAGTTGCAGCACGCCGATGACATCGTTGCGGAAGTTTTTCAGCGGTATGGTCAGCATGGAATGGGTACGGTAACCGGTCAAATCATCGTAGGAACGGTTGAAGGAAAAGGGATAGCACTCGGCTGCCTGGTAGGCGTCCTGGATGTTGAGGATGGTACCTCTCGATGCGACATATCCGGCGATTGAGTCATTGCCGATGGGGATACTGAAAGTAGCGTAGGGGAGTTTTCTGCCTGGCGCTAACTGCCGCTGCAAAGAATCATTTTGGGTGTAGCTGAATCTGAGTTGGTCACCTTCTTTGACATATATCGATCCGGCATCACAGTTAGTGAAGCAGCGCGCCTCGGTCAGGACCTTTTCCAGCAGAAGATCGATGTCCTTGATCTGCGAGATTTCGAATCCGAGCTGTATCACCTTCAGCAATTTACTATTTTGTTCTTCCATAGATACTCACCCGCTTGGTCTCATGGTACTGCCGGCGCGATAGACAATCGCTGCAAAGATCCAAACTCACCGGTTTGAGGGAACGACCCAACAATTGCCGCCCTTTTGGACTCCATGTTTGACCACGCCATACTATACCGTCAGGGTCCAAAGAACAAGTCTTCAAGCTGGATGAGCTATGCCCTCTTGTAATAAGCCCGGCAGTGGGCTTCCTGACATTCCCTCCGGATTAGCACTCATCTTCCGCATACACCCCCATCCCCCTCCTGACCTCCCCCTTGAAGGGGGAGGGAGCTGAACAGCGGAAGATCAGCGCTAATCAGGAGCTATTTTGTCCAGCGCCCGAACTGCCTCTGCACCTCATTTAATCCCCCGTTACGTCTCCCGGCATAACCAGACCTGATTAGTACCAATCTCCCGCATGGTCCTCTACCCTCCCTTGATGGGAGGGGCGGGGGGAGGGTGAGGCTTACGCAAGCTTTTCACCCTCTCCCCACCCCCACTGCCATTAAGTTAAGCGGTGGTTCCGTGGCTCATGTAAGGTGGGCCGTGCCCACCATCAGGATGCGGGTGTGGTGGGCACGGCCCACCCTACCTCCTGGTTAAAACTCCCCCCTCCCTTGATGGGAGGGGCGGGGGGAGGGTGAAGCTCATGCCAGCTTTTCACCCTCTCCCCAACCCTCTTCCATCAAGGGAGAGGGGGTGCTTGCGCAGTGTGCGGAAATTGGCATCACCTTAACTTAATGGCAGTGGGGTTAGGGGGTGGGGGAAGGTGCCACATTATCTGAACTTGGCAACTTCACCCACCCCCTGCCCCCTCCCGTCAAGGGAGGGGGAGACAACAGCAGAACCTTTAACTTAATGGCAGTCCCCTCCGGGGGAGGGGACTGGATTCGTCAAGGTGGGATTTTCTTCTGCCGCACACAGTGCAGGTGGCCCATGAAAATACGGTTCCTAATTAGCCTGGCCCTCCTTTTGATGCTGTCTTCAGCCCTCCTGCCGGCCGCCCCTGCCCGCGCCGAGGTGAAAAAATACCAGCGCACGGTGGAGCGATACCACATCCCAGACGTGGTCCTGATCAATCAGGACGGCAAAAAAGTGCGCATCGCGGCACTATTGAACAGCGAACAGCCGGTGATCGTGGATTTCATCTACGGCACCTGCACCACAATCTGCCCGGTCCTTTCGGCCGGCTTCGTCAATCTGCAGAGGAGGCTCGGTCCCGCGAGCCGGAACGTCCGCCTGGTTTCGATCACCATCGATCCGGAAAACGACTCCCCCAAGATCCTGAAAGATTATCTGAAGCGCTATCGCGCCCAGCCGGGGTGGGATTTCCTGACCGGCAGCCGGGCCGATATCGATGCCGTGATGAAGGCCTTCAACGCGTATATACCGGACAAGATGTCGCACTACCCGATCAACCTGATCCGCGTGCCGAAAGACGGCAGCTGGGTGCGGATCTTCGGGTTGCTGAGCTCGAGGGAATTTCTGGAGGAGTACCAGCGGGTAGCCCCGCCCGCTATTTCGGGAGTCAAGCCATGACCCGGTACCGTGATGCGAAAGCCAAAGCCGCACTGTTACCGTTGGTCGTGGCGGCCGTCCTGGTGCTCCTCTGGGGTTCGGAGGGCCGGGCAGCGCCGGTCGGGCCGTCCGACCCGCCGCAGGCGGAGCTGATCCGGCTGGGCGAGCGGATGTACCGGGAAGGGATCCTTCCCTCGGGCGACCCGATGCCGGCCTTCATCCGGGGGGATGTGGAGGTCGACAGCAGCGCCTTTTCCTGCTCAAGCTGTCATCTGCGCGCCGGACTCGGCTCCTTCGAGGGTGGAGTCGTCACGCCGCCTACCACGGGAAAGAGGCTCTACCAACCGTACCGCCGCCCCCCCTCCCTGGACGACATACCGGACCGGGCCGGCCGCTACATCTATGCCAAGACCGTCGTGGAACGCCCTGCCTACAGCCGCGAAACCCTGGCGTCCGCCATGCGCTTCGGGGTCGATCCCGCCAACCAGCTCTTCAACGATGTGATGCCGCGTTATCCGCTGACCGACCGCGACATGACGATCCTGATCGACTACCTGGAGGCGCTCTCTTCCCAGCCGTCTCCCGGCGCCGCCAGTTTGGAATTCAGCTTTGCAACCATCGTTACCGACGATGTCAGCCCAGAGGATCGCGAGGCCCTGCTGGGTCCGCTGCAGAGCCTCATCGCCCAGAAAAATCAGCAGCTGGCGCTGTACAACGATTTCATCAAGTTCGGTTACACCCCGACCATCGAGATGAAGCACGCCTTTCGTAAGGCCTCCCTGGATCTCTGGGAATTGAAGGGTCCACCGCAGGGGTGGCCTGCGCAACTTGCGGCGTACTACGACAGAAAACCGGTTTTTGCAGTATTGGGGGGGATATCGAACGGCGACTGGCGACCCATCCATGATTTCTGCGAAGCCCGGCGCCTTCCCTGCCTGTTCCCGATCACCGATTTCCCGGTGGTCTCCGAGACCGGATGGTACACCCTTTATTTCAACAAAGGCTACTTTCAGGAGGGAGAGGCGGTGGCCCGCTATCTCAACCGCCTGGAGACGCTCCCCGCCGAGACATCCATGCTCCAGATCGTCCAGGATGCGCCGGAGGGGGAGGCATTGGCCGCCGGTTTCCAGAGAGCCTGGAGCGACCTGGAGCGCCCGGCGGTGACCACGGTGACCCTCAAGGGAAGCAGCCTCCTGGACCAGGAATCCCTCGGCAAACTATTGGCGCAGTACAAGCCCGGGGTGCTGCTTTTTTGGGCCGATGCCAGGATGCTCCCCAACCTGCCGGCGCTGATCGCTCAACTCCCCGCCCCGGGGATGGTTTTCCTCTCCTCGGGTTATCTGGGGAAGCAAAGTGCAGCGGTCCCGGAGCCGGTCCGGGACAGGGTGTACCTTAGCTACCCCTACCGGCTCACCCCTTTTGTCGGTTCCAGAGACGGCGGTTTTGACGCCAAAGTGCCGATCCTGGCGGGCGCCAGGGATTTCGGTGACCGCAGGATTGCCTCGCGCACCACCACGATGCTGAGACAGGCGACCCTGCGCGGGCTGAATCTGCTCTACGACAACCTGTACCGCGATCATCTGCTTGACGTCATGAGCATGCAGATGGACCTGACCGTCCGGGATTATGAGAGGTTCAGTTTCGGTCCGGGACAGCGCTATGCGTCAAAGGGATGCTATATCATCCAGCTGGGTCCCGGTGCCGATCCTCCCCTGCTGCCGAGAAGCGAATGGGTCGTGCATTGAAGAGGGATAACTTCGCGCCAGTGGAGGTGGTACTTTCGCAGGAGTGTCTGTTTTGATTATTCCGGATCCGGCTAACAGTTCGCCACAAAGAGCACAGAGTCCCAACAAGCCGAGCTTGTCATCTAACGATCATGCACCCTTTGCTGGATAGGTTCATTGGTACAAGGACTGGAGCATGTTGGGCCTATATGCTTTTTTGCGTTCGACAGCCAAGCACTGCCCTCCCGCAAGGTGTACGGATTTAATTTTAGCAGCCAAGACAAAGTTACCGGGTCTGGTATAGTGTCTGTTAATAAAAATCAGTTAACCTGACGGGAGGCCGTCCGCCGTAACCGAGGAGACAAAAAACACCGCTAACAAAGGAGAACAGCATGAAGAGACGGGAAGCTGGCAGTATCTCAATGGTAGTGATGACGGCAATGGTAGTGATGACGGCAATGTCGCTGGCAGGCGGTCTCGCCCTTGCCGCCGATGGCGCACCCATGACGCCGGAACTGGCCGCGAAGAGGGAGATGGTGCGCAAACAGGAAGAACAGCGGATCACACCGGAGAAACGCAAAGCTGCAGCGCAAGCGCTCAGAGCCGAGAGACTGAAGGTGCACAAGGCCAGGAAGGCCGCAGAAAACCCGACCACCGGCAGCAGCGACAGCAAATAAAGGCAGTAGTTGCCGTCCATATCGTTAAAAGGAGAGCAAATATGAACAGTCGAAGAACGATGCATTCGTTGAGATCTTGGCTGATGCTTGTCCTGCTGCTCTGCACCTGTACCGTCCCGCAGCTATCCGGAGCGGGAACGGTACCTCCCATCCCGACCGGACCCCTTGACGCCAACGGTAACCCGGCCACCCCCGACTATTACACCACGGCCAACTGGGCCAACAGTCCTCGGCTGGTTAAATTCGTCGACACCCTTCCGGGCCTTGGGAGCGCCAAGGCGAACAACCTGGGACAGTACCTCTCCGTCGCCAAGCCCGACGTAACCTCCTATCCCGGTACGGACTATTACGTAATCGAACTGGTGCAGTTCAAGGAGCGGATGCACTCCGACCTCCCCGCCCCGGGAACGCTTTTGCGCGGCTACCGTCAGGTGAACCGGGGCACCAACCTCTCACCCGGCACGCTCCCCAGCCAGAACAGGTGCGGCGCCGACCAGCACGCCTGCACCGCCGCCGACACGGCCCTAGGCACGGGGCTCACTCCGGATCCGGTCCGCTATCTGGGACCGACCATCGTCGCCGAAAGGGACCGCCCGGTGCGCATCAGGTTCACCAACAAGCTCCCGGTCGGCACGGCCGGCAACCTCTTCATCCCGGTCGACACCTCCGTCATGGGCGCCGGCACCGGGCCGGCCTATCCGGGCGCCGCCCGCGGCCAGGGCGCCCCTTGTGACAACACGGTGGAGCCCAACACCTGCGCCGGTTATGCCCAGAACCGCGCCGCCATTCACCTGCACGGCGGGCGCACCCCCTGGATCAGTGACGGCACCCCGCATCAGTGGATCACCCCCGTAGGGGAGATCACCCCCTTCACCAAGGGGGTGAGTCTGCAGAACGTCCCGGACATGCCGGATCCCGGCGACGGCTCGGCGACCTATTACTACACCAACCAGCAGAGCGCACGGTTGATGTTCTACCACGACCACGCCTTCGGCATCACCCGGCTGAACGTCTATGCCGGCGAGGCCGCCGGTTACCTGATCACCGACCGGTATGAGCAGGACCTGGTCGCCCGCGGCATCATTCCGCCCGACCAGATCCCCCTGATCATCCAGGACAAGACCTTTGTGGACGCCACCCCGACCCCCCATCCGGTTTCCGGCGTGACGACCCCCAAGGTCCGCATCACCGATCCGCTCTGGAACTGGGGGAGCGCCGCTCCGGTCAGCGGGGTCCGCCCCCCTGTTACCGGCGATCTCTGGCTGCCGCACGTCTATATGCCGGCCCAGACACTCGCCGCAGGATTTGGCGGGGTCAACCCGTTCGGTCGCTGGATGTACGGCCCCTGGTTCTACCCTCCCACCGCCGTCCCCAAGGGGCCGGTCGACAACCCCTATTACGATGCGGACTGCGGCAGTACCAATCCGGTGATCCTGGCCCAGTGCCAGACCCCGGGGCAGCCGACCAAGATCCCCGGGACCCCCAATACCTCCATGGGGATGGAGGCGTTCCAGGACTCCGCCATGGTTAACGGCACCGTGTTCCCCACTCTCACCGTCGATCCCCGGGCCTATCGCTTCCGCATCCTCAATGCCGCAAGCGACCGCTTCTGGAACCTCTCCTTCTACGAGGCGGACCCGGCCCAGGTGAGCCCCGATCCCAGGCTTGCTGCCGCCGGCCGCTCCGACAAGACCGAGGTGAGGATGCTGGCGGCATCGGCCGAGCTTGCCGAACATGACAACTGGCCGGCAGACTGGCCGGTTGACGGCCGGGACGGCGGCGTACCCGACCCCGCCCTCAGGGGGCCGAGCTTCCTGCAGATCGGCACCGAGGGGGGCTTTCTCCCCAAGCCGGTTCAGATCGACCCGCAGCCCATCACCTATAACATCGATCCGACCGCCTTCTGGGTCGGCACCGTCGACAAGATGGGGCTCGCCCTGGGACCGGCAGAGCGCGCCGACGTGATCGTAGATTTCAGCCAGTATGCGGGCAGGACCCTGATCCTCTACAACGACGCTCCGGCCGCCTGGCCGGCCAGGGTCTCCGGTTACGATTATTTCACCGGCGCCGAGGACCAGCGGGAATCCGGCGGCTACGGCACCGGCGGCACCTTCAACCGGGAACTGGGGGTCTGGGAAAACGGCACCGGGCCCCTGGTGGGCTACGCCCCGAACACCCGCACTGTGATGCAGGTGATCGTACGGCCGACGGCCGGAACGGATCCCGCCTACAGCTTCAGCCGGCAGAACCTGGAAAGGGAATTCAGCCCCGAGGCGCCGGTAACCGCGGTCAACCCGGCCCCGGCCAAGACCCTCTTCGAGCGGGCGCAAGAGCCGATCATCGTCGGTCAGCCCGCGTACAAGGATGCCTATCCCGACTCGTACTTCCCGCCCAACTTCCCGTGGGAGGGGATCTCGCAGATCAACGATGAGTCCCTCAATTTCGTGACCCTGGCCGGTGAACGGGTGGTGGCCCCCATGGAGCCCAAGGGGATTCACGACGAGATGGGCGCCTCCTTCGATCCGGTCTACGGCCGCATGAGCGGCAACCTGGCCATGCAGCTGCCCAACCCCTCGACGCTCAACGCGCTGCTCGTGCTGTACGGTTTCTCCGATCTTCCTACCGAGACCGTCAACAACTCGACCCAGCTCCAGGTTTCAGTGGTCCCCGGCACGACAGATCTGGCCGACGGCACCCAGATCTGGAAGATCTCACATAACGGGGTCGATACCCACCCGATACACTTCCACATCTTCGACGTGCAACTGGTGAACCGGGTCGGCTGGGACGGACAGACCCTGCTGCCGGAACCGAACGAACTCGGCTGGAAGGACACCGTCAAGATCAGTCCGCTGATGGACACCATCGTCGCCGTGCGGCCGCGCGCCCCTGCGCTCCCCTTCGGAATTCCCAACAGTCTGCGTCCGCTCAACCCGGCCATACCGCTCGATTCCACCATGGGTTTCAACAGCGTAGACTGGCAGACCGGGGAGGCACGCCGCGAGCCGGTCACCAACATCCTCTACGATTTCGGCTGGGAGTACGTCTGGCACTGCCACATCCTGAGCCATGAAGAGATGGACATGATGCGCCCGGTCGTCGTGAAGGTCGAGTCGGCGACTCCTCCGGCTTTTACCGCCAAGGCGACGCCCAGTGCCGGCAATATCGTGGTGACCTGGAACGATCCGACGCCGGTCAGCTACACGGCGTACGCAAGCTTCGGCAATCCGGCCAACGAGGTCGGCTTCAACGTTTACCGCTCCAGCGACGGCACCACCTTCACCAAGCTGAACGCAGCCAACCTGCGAGCAAACAGAGCGACCTATACCGATACCACTGCAGCCGCCGGCATCGCCTACAGCTACAAGGTCGAGGCGTTCAACGCCAAGGGCTCCACCTTCTCATCCGTGGCAAGCCCGCTCACGGTCAGCGTCGCCGCAACCAATGGACCGGCATTCACCGCGCCGGCGACTGTCAATCTGCGAGCTACCGTCGCATCCCTGCCTGCCGGGCTGACGGTATCCCAGGTTGCCTTCTACAACGGCACGACACAGATAGGTCTTGCCGCGGCACCGGGAGCGATCTCCACCTTCAGCTGGACGAACGTCCCTGCAGGCAGCTATTCCGTCAGCGCCAGAGTTACCGACAGCCTCGGCGGAGTCACCGCTTCCGCACCGATAACCGTCACCGTAGCCGGATCGCTCACGGCCAACTTCAGCGTCACCGGTTCGGCTGCCGGGGCCGACATCGGCTTCTGCGAGACCGTAACCTTCACCAGCAGCTTCACCGGCGTAGCTACCGGCTTCAGCTGGCTGATCAATGGTACCAACTATCTCACGAGCACGGTTAACACCACGCTTCCCATCGGCACCTATCCGGTCGCACTGACCGTGATCAACAACGTCACCGGCGAAACAGCCCAGGTCACCAAAAACGTGACCATCGTCAACCACATCCCGACAGCGATACCAGGCGGTCCGTACACCGTCAGGCCTGGCGAAAACCTTACCCTGAACGGCTCAGGAACCGATACGCAGGATGCCTGCAACGTGACGGCTCTGAGCTATGCCTGGAACGTGGACAACAGGGGCGACTATGACCTGTTCACGGCCAATCCGGCCCTTTCCTACAACGTCCTTAGGACTGTGCTTGGGATCGGAATCCATACCATGACCTTCAGGGTGACGGATTCCAATGGAGGCATCGGGACGGCTACGACCACGGTGGCGGTGCTTGATGTCCTGGCACCGGCATCAATTACCGTACCGGCAACCAGTTCAACGGGCAATTTCACGGTATCCTGGGCGGCTTCGGCAACGGCGGGGGTGACGTATACCCTTGAGGAATCGACGACCTCCGGGTTTAACGCAGGCACCATAACCGTCGTTACTTCAGGGTTATCGGCTACTTCAGTGGCAATTTCCGGCAAGACAAGCGGGACCTACTACTACCGGGTAAAGGCAGTCAAGGCGCTGGTGGGGGATAGTGCGTGGATATCAGACTCCTGCACGGTAACCCTTCCTGTTGCCAGCGTTACCTTTACCGGCACGCCAGCGTCTCCACAACTTGTGGGAACTGTAGTGAATTTCAACGTAACGATCACCGGTGGTGGACCTGCGGTGGAATACCAGCTTTGGGTCTATCCCAAAGACGCTGTAACGCCGACCTGGCGACTGGTACGCGACTGGCAGCAAAGCACCACCTTGGTATGGGATACCAGTCAGGCATCCGGAGTCGGCAGGTACGATATCCAGGTGCGGGCCCGCAATGTCGGATTGACTGTCCCTTACCAAGCGCGGCGGTATGGCGTGATATACATGCTCACCAGCAGCTCTCCGGTTTCATCAGTGACATTTACTACAACAGCGACCAGCCCGAAACAAGTAGGCACCTTGGTTGATTTCAATGCTACGCCTACCGGGGGGGGAGCAGCCATCGAGTACCAGCTCATGGTTTATGACTACAGTGCCGTAAACCCGACGTGGCGTGTGATGCGGGATTGGCAGCAAAATGCCACACTGAGATGGGATACCAATTTGGCATCTGGTGCGGGACAATACAGCATCCAAGTGAGAGCCCGCAATGTCGGATCACCTGTAGCTTACGAAGCGCGGTCGAGTATGGCATATATACTGACCAGCAGTGCTCCTGTTTCAGCAGTGGCGTTTTCCGCAACACCGGCAAGTCCGGAACCGGTAGGTGCGCTGGTTGATTTCAACGCAACGCCTACGGGTGGCGGAGCAGCCATCGAGTACCAGCTCATGGTTTATGACTACAGCGCTATAACCCCCACCTGGCGCCTAGTACGCGATTGGCAGCAAAATGGGGTCTTGAGGTGGGATACCAGTCAGGCATCCGGAATAGGGGAGTATGGTATTCAGGTCCGGGCACGATCGGTAGGATCCGGAGCAACGTATGAAGCACGAGCGTCGGCCAGGTATATCTTGAATTGATTTGTGAAGAAAGCATGGCGTGAATGAAATTAAGCCCCGCTTCGATTGAAGTGGGGCTTTTCTCGTTTGCACGCGGTAGCGGGCAAACCGGGCACTTGGAAAGAAACCGCATTCCGATCAAGGGAAGGGAATCCGAATCTAAAGCAGGTTGCCGGCAACGGGAGTCTGGTGTACGCGGCCGTTAAAGCTACTGCCCGTGACATCCCCTGCACATCTCTATTTCATCACCACAACGATGACCCTCCCGAAGTTGTTGTAATAACGGCATGTTCCACATCTCCAGAATGGAATTTCCGTTGATGTTACCCAGAAGCGCGTTAGGACTGTCTCGTAGCAAACACATGTCTCCGCACAAAGGTACATCTCCGTTCCAAAAAACGTTCAGTAGAAACCCGGGCTTGATACAGATCGGGGTCGCACGCGTTTTACTCTGCAAGGGAACATAGACTTCTGTCTGGGTATCGAAACACTGCAGCTGTTTAACGTACTCCCTGGTCACCGTATCTCCATACTTTCTCCAGAAATTGACCAACTGAGCCTCCGAAGATCTTTCAGAAGGATGGAGCATTAACCGCACATTTATTAGAATTTTTTTGCCAGAGTGTTGCTTCTCAGCTTGAAGCATTTCCAAGTTTCGTATCAGTCGTGCAAAATCACCTCCGCATCTTCCTTTCTGGTAACTCTCTGGACTGTTCCCTTCAACAGATACGTGAAGCATATCAACTGAATTAAGCAAAGCTGAGACGGTTTCGCTTGAATTCCATTGCCCGTTCGACACCAAAGAGATGAATCTCGTTGATGCAGCAAGCTTGGGCAGAAGAGAGCCGAATTCGGGGTGAAGGCTCGGTTCACCGTTGCCACATATATGAATACGGGGAACGCGGATTTTCCGTAACTCGCTCAACAGACTTGAGCAGGTACCTTCGTCCATGTATCCACCTGGTCGTAACCCGAGGTGATTGGGGCAGTATCCGCATTGGATGTTGCAGTTGTTGGTGAGTTCCAGCGACACTTGGGCCGGAAATTTACGTTCCGGCAACATCTGACCGACCATAGTGCCGGCCACGATGTCCGATAAAGGCATCCCCTTCGACACTCGATGCAAGAACATCCTGGCATAAGCCGGAAATCTGGAAGCAATTCTAGCAATTCTATTGCTGTTATCATGATACAGAGTTTCTCCTGATCCATCTCCGCTCACAACTGGACTGAGCCAACGAGTCTTCATGTCATCTTCCTTTCAAAACAGATATGGATTAGTGGAAAAACATTAACACATTAACATCAAATGTGCAAAAAAAGATAGGGAAATTGCGCGGGTAAGCAGGCCCGGGCGGACATCCAGCCTACTGATTACCAGCTATTTGCGCACCTGGTGCAACCATGAGAGCGCGGACACATTAACCGGTGACATGTGATGATGCCGGGTCAACCAGCGCCAATTCGACCTGATCCATTCCGGCTCATTTCTCGGCGTCCTGAATGGGAGAGCTAGTGTAATGGAGAACTTGGCTGAGTTTCTGCAGTCTCGCTATCTTCGTTTGGCTCCAGGATGGTGCCGTGTTGGATTCGCTTAATCTTAAAATTCTTGACCAAACTCCAACTGCACGTTATTTTCAGGGTTTAAATATCAGCGAGCAGGGTCCCGTTGGGCCGGTTAGATTATTTGCTGTGATCAACGTCGCCTATATCAGGTCAGATCGGCGATTCGCCATAAACCAGATTTAGCCACAGATTCTGCTGATGAATCCATAAAAAGGTCCCGTTCACCATGTCGTTATCCATTCGTAAGCTGCTCCTCCATGCATTGATCATCACTACTACATTTTCCATCGTCTGGGGCGAAGGCGCTGCCCCGGCGGGTTTCGGTGGCGCCCCGGCGGCCTTGGGGATCTCCGGAGCTCCGGTTGCCGTCAATGCTCCGGCCCCCGTGGCTATCGGAACTCCTGCTCCTCTGGCTACCTCCGGCACCTCGGCGCTTTCTCCGTCGACACCGGGCATGGCCGGCACTGCCGCCATGACCGCTCCTCAAGCCGGGCCCTCGCCCGGCGGTGAAAAGGGGGCTTCCTTTGCTGCCGGGGGAGCGACCCCACCGGGTACGGAGAGCAAGAAAGGGGAGCCAGTCAGGGAAGGATCTGCCGAGGACGAGGCGGCAAAGGGAGCCGAAGTCGCGGAAGCGTCGCCCATCGAGAAGTCGATGTCGGCCGACGACAGCACCGATACCGTGCGTGTCCAGCCGTTTCGCGTCGGCAGGCTGACTCAGTTCGGATACAGCTTCTTCCGCCCGGATGCACAGGGGTTTGCCTCCCTGACCGACGTCCCGGTGGGACCCGATTATGTACTCGGCTCCGGGGATCGCGTCACCGTAACCCTTTGGGGTAGCGTAGATGGCTCCTTTGAACTTGAAGTCAACCGCAGCGGAGAGATCGTGCTCCCCAGGGTCGGCGCCGTCAAGGTGGCCGGCGTCAGCTTCGGCCAATTGCCGAGACTCCTGAACGGTCAGCTCTCCAAGGTATTCACCAACTTTCATCTCAACGTCTCGATGGGGAAGTTGCGAATGATCAAGGTGTACCTGGTGGGCGAGGTCAAGTCGCCGGGTGACTACAACATCTCCTCGCTCTCCACCTTGATCAATGCCCTCTCTGCTGCCGGCGGCCCGACCCGCAACGGCAGCCTGCGTTCCATCGTCATCAAGCGCGACGGCAAGGTGGTCGATAGCGTAGATCTATACGACTTCTTCCTCAAGGGTGACAAGAGCCGGGATATCCGCCTTCAGGCCGGAGACACCATATTCGTCCCCAGTATCGGCCCGGTGGTCGGCATTGCCGGCAACGTCCGACGGCCTGCCATCTACGAGCTGAAGCATGAAAAATCCCTCAAGGATCTGCTCGCCCTGGCCGACGGCATCGTGTCGACCGGTTACCTGCAGCGGCTGCAGATCTCACGGATCGAGGCCCACGACAAAAAGGTAGTCACCGATGTCAGCCTTGACTCCAAGAGCTCAGACAAGAGCCTGGACGAGCTGACCGCCTCCATCCCGATCAAGGACATGGACCTGGTCAAGATATTCCCGATCGACTTCACCGTGCGGGACCAGGCAAGGCTTGACGGCTACGTCCTGCGCCCCGGGTTTTACACCTTGAAGAGCGGGATGCGTGTCAAGGACCTGATCGGTACCGACAACCTGCTTCCGGAGTATTTCCCCGACACCCTCGAGATCACCCGCCTCGTCCCCCCAGATTTCCATCCCGAAAAGCTGTACGTGAATCTCGAACGGGCCATGCTGGGGCACGAAGAAGACAACATACTGCTCACCGAATTCGATTCGGTCCGCGTCTACTCCCGCTTCGAAATGGAGGAGATGCCGGTGGTGACCATCTCCGGGGAGGTGCTCCGCCCCGGCAGCTACCGGCTCAACAAGAACGAGCGGGTCGCAGATCTTGTTAAGGAGGGGGGCAACCTGAAGCGGCAGGGGTATGCCAAAAAAGTGGAGATCAGGCGACTTCGCTACGGCAAAGACCGAATCGTACCATATTCCGTTTACGTCGATCTGGAGGAAGCCTTCAAGGGTAACCCCGCCCAGAACGTGTTGCTTGAACCGTTCGACGAGGTGGTAGTCAAAAAATGGGATCAGGACAACGCACGTGTAGTCAGGATCAACGGCGAAGTGCACCGGCCCGGCGAATATCGTCTGGTGGACGGGATGACCATCGCCGACCTGATCCACGAGGCCGGAAACATCAAAAGGACCGCCTATCTGCAAAACGCGGAGATCGTCCGCCTTAAGGTCACAGGTAGCAGTGTCACTTCCTATCCCATTACGGTTTCCCTTGATGACGCGCTGAGGGGAGATCCCCAGGCCAATGTGCAACTCCAGGGCCATGACGAGGTGATGGTCCGCAGGCTTCCCGAGTGGATGGATGAGACGGACCGCTACGTCATCCTGAAGGGGGAGGTGCAGTTTCCGGGCACCTATCCCATATTCAAGGGTGAAAAGCTCAGCTCCGTACTGCGCCGGGCCGGCGGCTACACCAACAAGGCCTACCTCAAAGGCGGCAAGTTTACCAGGAGAAGCGTCCGGGACCTTCAGCAGAGGCGTATGGACGATGTGATAGCCAGGACGGAGCAGGACCTTGGCCGCAAGCAGCAGGAAATGGCATCTGTGGCCAGCTCGAAGGATGAACTGGAGGCGACGCGGGCAACCGTCGAAGGGATGAGGGCGAGTCTAGAGAAGCTGAAGGCGGCCAAGGCGGAGGGGCGGATCTCGATCAAACTCGCTGCCGTCGAGGAATTGGTGAGATCCCCCTACGACCTGGAACTCCAGGGAGGGGACGCACTGGAGATCCCCCAGTCGACTAACTCCGTCCTGGTCTTCGGTGAAGTCTACAACCCGACCACAGTGGTCCACATTCCCGGAGAGAACCTCGGGTTCTACCTGAAGAAGGCAGGCGGAGCAACCGTCAATGGCGAGGAGGACGAAATGTACGTCATCCGGGCCGACGGCACGGTTGAGAGCCGCAAGCAAAGGGTAAGCTTCCTCTTCTACGACGGTTTCGAGAGGATGGGCCTCGATCCGGGTGACACCCTCGTGGTACCGCAGGTGATCGAGAAGGTCGCCTGGATGCGCGAACTGAAGGACATCGCCTTTATCATCGGTCAGACGGCCCTGGCGGCCGGGGTGCTCGTCGCTGCGGGGCTATAAAACCGAAGGCAAAAATAGGTTCAAGGTTCAAGGTTCTTAGAACCGGTTCAAAGTTCAAGGTTCAACGTTAAAACCTTGAACCTTGAACCTTGAACCTTGGTTTAGGAGGGATATGAAAATTGAGTCTTTTGAACAGATAGAGTCTTGGAAGGAGGCTCGGAAATTGGTGCAAAATGTATATGCCATTTCCAGGGATCGCCGGGACTTTGGCTTCAAGGATCAGATTCAAAGAGCTTCTATATCTGTTATGTCTAATATTGCCGAGGGTTTCGACCGCGGAAGTAACAAGGAGTTCATCCAGTTTCTGGTCATTGCCAGAGGATCGGTATCCGAAGTGAAAAGCCTTGCATATGCAGGCTTGGATGTAGGATACTTCACACCGGTGCTGTTCGAAACGACTGTTAAGAACTGCACAGAATTGAGCAGCATGATCAATGGCTTCATAAGATATCTGAAAAACTCCGATCGAAAGTGCTGAAAACCTTGAAAACGGTTCAAAGTTCAAAGTTCTAGGTTCACTGAAAACGGTTCAAAGTTCAAAGTTCTAGGTTCAAAGTTAAATCCAGAACCGTTTTTAACCTTGAACCTTGAACCATCTTTTAGACCTTGAACCGTCTTTTTTGGAGGCATATATGGACGAGAAAGACAGACAGTTTATCGAAGGGATATTTCTAAGGCAGGGTGAGCAATTCAAGCAGCAGCTTGAGGCCACATCCGAACGGTTCACGCAGCAGCTTGATGCCAGATCCGAGCAACTCACGAGGCAGCTTGAGGCCACATCCGAGCGGTTCACGAGGCAGCTTGAGGCCACATCCGAGCGGTTCACGCAGCAGCTTGCCGCTGCTACCGAAGATTTCAAACATCACGTCAGCGTTGTAGCCGACAATTTTGATGACAAGATAGGCCTTCTTGCCGAAGGCCAGCAGATGCTTGCCGAGCGCATGGATCGGATGGAAGAGCGGCTTGACAATAGAATCGACCAGGTTGAAAAGAGGCTGGGCCAGGTCGAAGCGAATCTGACAAAGAAAATCGACTCAGTCGCCGCCGACCTTTCCGCCCACCGGGCAGACACCGAGGCGCATCACGGTGTTTACCGAGTAAAGGAAAGTTGAGAGGAGAGAATCAGTTCAAAGTTCAAAGTTCTAGGTTCAAAGCTGACCCTTGACCTTGAACGTTGAATTCGTATAGAGAGGTAATGTATGGACGAGAAAGATTTTCAGCGGATTGCGCAGATGGTGGCTGAGGTCATTGACACCAAACTGGAACAGGTGAATGCCAGGTTTGATCAGGTCGACGCCAGGTTTGATCAGGTCGACGCCAGGTTCGAGCAGGTCGATGCCAAGTTTGAGCAGTTCAAGGCTGATGTTATCTATGAATTCGATCATCGATTGACGCTGCACAACGAAATTCATCACAAGGGGATAGCTGTTATCGCTGAAGGCCACCAGATGCTATCAGAGAAACTGGAACGGGTTGAGGTGAGGATTGATCATCTTGAATCGGAGCTAAGTAAAAAAATCGATCGAATTGCCGCTGATGTGGCTGCCCACCGGGCCGATACCGAGGCGCATCATGGGATATATCGGGTGAAGGAAAGCTGAACAAACTAACGCTTTGAACTGTCTTTAAACCTTGAACTTGGGAGAGTGGTATGGCGCACAACCGCACCGTGTCGGTGATCGGTCTCGGGTATGTAGGATTGCCGGTGGCAGTGGCTTTTGGCAAACATAAACGAACTGTCGGCTTTGATATCAACGCCGTACGCATTGCAGAGCTGAAAGCCGGTCAGGAACGCACCGGAGAGGTGACGCCGGAGGAGCTGCGCTCAGCCGATATCCTTTTCACCGATTCTCTCGATGAGCTTCGACTGGCCGATTTCCACATCGTCGCCGTGCCGACCCCGGTGGACGACGCCAAGCAGCCCGATCTGACCCCGATGCTGAGGGCGTCGGAGACGGTGGGGAAGGCGCTTAAACGGGGAGATATCGTGGTGTACGAATCCACCGTCTACCCGGGGGTTACCGAGGATGAATGCGTGCCGGTGTTGGAAAGGGTTTCCGGTCTTCTCTGCGGCAAGGATTTTACCGTCGGCTACAGCCCGGAGCGGATCAACCCGGGCGACAAGGAGCATACCTTCACCAAGATCATGAAGGTGGTCTCCGGCCAGGACGCCGCTACCCTCGACATCGTTGCCAGGGTCTATGAATCGGTGGTGACTGCCGGTGTGCATCGCGCCGCCAGCATCAAGGTGGCCGAGGCGGCCAAGGTTATCGAGAACACCCAGCGTGACCTGAACATCGCGCTCATGAATGAGTTGGCTCTTATTTTCGACCGCATGGGGATCGACACCAATGAAGTGCTGGAGGCTGCGGGCACCAAATGGAATTTCCTGAAATTCAGTCCGGGACTGGTCGGAGGGCACTGCATCGGAGTCGACCCGTACTACCTGACGCACAAGGCGGAGAAGATCGGCTACATCCCGCAGGTAATCCTGGCCGGGCGGCGGATCAACGACGGCATGGGTAAATTCATTGCCCAGCGCACGGTAAAAGAGATGATCCACGCAGGTCACAGCATCCTCGGTTCAACGGTTACCGTTTTGGGGCTCACCTTCAAGGAGGATTGCCCCGACCTGCGCAATTCCAAAGTCGTTGACATCATAGCCGAGCTGAAGGATTACGGGCTGAATGTCCAGGTACACGACCCGCTGGCCGATGCTTCCGAAGCGGCTCATGAATACTCCATCGCGCTTACCCCGTTTGAAGAGCTCAAACCCGCCGCAGCCGTCGTCGTTGCCGTTTCTCATCGCTCATACCGGGATCTTTCGACCGATCAGCTGAAGCAGCTAATGGGAGAGAGTCCGGTTTTGGCGGATGTCAAGGGGATCTACCATGCGCCGGCGCTGGCCGGTGCAGGTATCCGCGTCTGGCGGCTGTGACAGCTGCGCCCAAATTACTGGCGCGGCCATTGGGATGTCTTGAATTTGGCTCCATCAGAGGGTACTTACATGCAAAAAATGATGGCGCGACTGGAGAAGGTCGGGCAGATGTCTAGGGACGAGGCAACCTTCCCGAACTGACAGAAAAGCAGCTGCAGCGGTTGCAGCTATTAAGTCGAGGAGTGAAATGCAGCGGGGAGTGATCTACTGCTAGATGTGAATGTCGTTTGTTGACCTGCTTGCCGGTCGTCAAGTTTTTGCGCAACATGCCGCCGATGCTCTGGGTCGCCGCTATTGCAGCGGATACCACATATGGCCTTGAACATTGAACCTTCACTTCCACACATAGAGAGAACTGAAATTTGAATATGCCGCCTATTGTAAACATCGACGAACCAAGTTCCAGTACGGATATGGTGGCAAACCAGAAGCCGTCGTCTGGTGACGAAATTAACCCGCTTGAACTTCTCCTGGTCTTGGCCAAGCACTGGAAGATGCTCATTGTGGTACCCTTTTTTGTGGCCGTTACTACCGCCATTTGCACCCTGTTCATGCCAAATATCTACACAGCTAAGACAATGATCCTTCCGGGAGATGACAATAGCGGAGGAATGATGGGTGCTATGATGGCCCAGATGGGTAGCTTGGCTGGTCTGGCAGGCGGTTTAGGCGGAGGGAACTCCAAGGCAGACCTGTACGTCACCATGCTCAAAAGTGAAACGCTGAAAGATCCGATCATTAATCGGTATAAACTGATGGAGCTTTACGAAGCTAAATTCCGCGCCAATGCCTATGCCAAACTGTCTGACAATTCGGCCATCAGTGTAAGCAAAAAAGACGGGGTAATCACCATCTCGGTGGATAATAAAGATCCAAAACTTGCTGCGGCCATTGCCAATACCTATGTTGATGAGTTGGGCATTATGGCGGCAAAGCTTAGTATGACCGGTGCAGGAAAGAACCGGGTCTTCCTGGAAGAGCGTCTTGCAAAGGCCAATGTCGAACTGGCGGCAGCGGAGGATACGCTTAAGTCTTTCCAGAACAGAAATAAGGCGGTGTCTGTCACCGATCAGGCCAGGGCAACGCTCGAAGGAGTGGCACAACTACGGGCTCAACTTGTTGCTCAGGAAGTACAGTTGGCTACCCTGAAGCAGCAGTTCGCCGCCGAGAGCCAGGAGGTCAAGTCGACAAAGGCAACAATCGCCAACCTGCGCCTTCACATCGCCCGGCTGGAAGGAAGCGGCGTTGAGGGATCCATGCCAGGCGTCGGATCCATGCCTCAGTTGGGGCAGGAATACCTGCGATTAATGCGAGAGTTTAAAATCCAGGAAACCTTGGTGGAATTGCTGACCAAACAGTATGAGATGACCAAGCTGAACGAGGCCAAGGATATGGCGCCGTTTCAGGTGTTGCAGCAGGCCAGGGTGCCGGAACTGAAAAGCAGCCCCAAAAGGGGTATGTTGACTCTCACGTCCGCCGTTGTCAGTGGCATTTTTATGGTCGTTGTGACTTTCCTGCGCGAATTCATTACGCGTATGAACGATGAGGATCGAAAGAGGTGGCAGGAGTTGCAAAGACTGCTGCCTATTCTGCGCCGCATCAGGAGTCTCGAATAGGAATGGTTACCTTCCCAAAAGGCCTGAGAGTCGCACGAAAACAGCGTATGAGTTGAGGGACCTTGATTTTGCAAGTACAAAATAAAATTATTGTGGAAAAATATATTAACCGGTCCGTTGTATGAAGCGAGACTATTTAATTACCCTGTTGTCAACTCAAATATTGATGTTGGTCAATCTTGTATCTTTTAAGCTTGTAACTCTATTCCTTGGTGAACACGGTTTTGCCCTGTACAATATTGGACGTAGAACTATATCCGTATTGTACCCATTAATGATGATGGGAATCGGTATTAGCCTTGTTCGCAATATAGCAATGACTTCAATCGAGGAGCATCATAAGAGACACCAGATATTGTTTAATGCCGTAATTCCAATACTCTTTGTTGCCTTATTTGCCATTGCGACAGTTTTTTTTATTCCCTCTGTTGTAGCCACCCTGCTACTGGGGGACGGATCTTTAGAACTGCTAGTATTATCAATTTTTATATATGTTCTTGGTCTTTCACTCTGTGGGCTGCTGCAGTCTTTTTTTCGAGGTAGAATGCAGTTTGTCAAGACAAACCTATTGGGGTTGTTCAGTGGCGGGCTGATTCCGATGTCCTGTATTCTGCTATTCCGTACAAAAATTGAGCATGTGTACTTTGCAGCCGGTTTTACTATGATTTCGGTTTTCGTAGTAATGTACCTGAGTGCCCTTGATAATGCAAAGATTCGCGGTCTTTATGATGCTAGTGTGTTGAGGACTCACTTGGTCTACGGTTTGCCCAGAACGCCCGGGGATATCAGCTTTTACATGTTATTGATGGTTCCCTCATGGTGGGCAACTCATAGCTATGGTTTGGAAGTCGGTGGCAGAGTCGCTTTTGCGTGTACCATTCTGAATTTATTCGCCAGTGCGATATCCCCCATAAGTTTCATTCTACTTCCAAAGGCTTCGGCTATGTTTAAGAATGGCAAGCAGGCTGAGCTTAAAAAGTTGATGATTAAACTGATTATGCTATCAGCAACTGTCTCAGTAGTTGGCATTATTATCATACAATTAAGCATAGGCACCGTTATCGAATTTTGTTTAGGTAAAGAATATATGGGAGCCGTCGATCTAATACGAATAGTCGCAATTGGAACCCTCCCTTATTCACTATTCATTTGTCTCAGGAGCATCGTTGATGCCGAATCCACTAAGCCGATCAACTCCATAATTTGCATGATATCGCTAGGATTTATGTTGTCCTGGGATTATTTGATGCAGGTATTATATAATGACTCCATCCTGCTTGTTGTTGGATTGGTAATCAGCCTGTATATTGTAGCAATCCTGTCCATTATAGTTTCACTTAATGCTCTCAAAAATAAACCAAGTGTTTGCACCTAATATGTATAAAAATATTAGCTATATAGCAGCCCTGCTGTCATATCTCTTGATATGTTTTTATTTTATTAGGAGCTCGTCAAGACGAGAAGGCGTTGTTTCTACTGCGCTTATGTTCGTGATCGCATCTTCGCTATACTATATAGCGATTCCAGTCGAGATGTACCTTATGAAGGCGGACGACTATTCTGCGGCTGGAATGTATGTGGAATTGGTTGATAATAGCAAGTTGTACCTTATAATTAACGGCACTCTGTCTATTGCGTCATTTCTTGTCGGATATCGGTTGTCCGGATTCAGATTGAACCCGGAGTCGGACTTTGTTCTGAGAGAACGGAGCAGCGTAAATGGTTTTTCATCTTTTGAGGTTTCAGTTCACACAATAATTTTCTTATCCGCATTGATATTGTTAACCTTCTTCAGATCCGAGTTGTCCACATCGATGTCTGGTTATGAATCAAACTATGGTAATATATATAGCAACCCTTCTTATAGCTACCTTATCTATGTATTCACCGTATCATTGTCTGTAGCTGCATTCCTGAAGTTATGTGTCTATAATAAGATTTTAGATGGCGTAATTATGATATGCATCGGTGTGTCATTGGGGATATTGACGTCTGATAAAAATCCGATGTTGATCTCCTTGTTGCCCTTGGCTGCCAAATTAAGTTCTTTTCAAGCAAAAAGTAAATACAGTACTATATTTTCTCTTATTTCAATCGTTATCGGCATTACGGTTACGTTGGTTTTGATACCTGCGTTTTCCCTTTATAGAGCAGGTTTAAACCTTTTCAGTCTTGATATTTTTGATCACTACTATTTTTCTTTCACAAGAATAGATCCTTCCGGACCTTTTATCAGTCTGTCCGAGACGCTTAATAAGCAACCGCCCCTGTCGCTGGGAGTGCAGTATCTTAAAAATATTTCCATCATAATCCCCAAATCTTTATGGCCCAGCCGCCCGATCGATTTGGGCGAACAATTCGCCAGGGATTTCATGCAACAGTGGGCTCCGGGTCGTGGCTTCGGGTATTCACTGATGGCAGAGGGGTTAGTGAATTTCGGGCGCTATTTTTGTTTCCTGCATTACATCATTGTCGGTTTGTTTTGGGGGTTATGTTGGCGCTGCATTGCCGGTGTCTTAAAAAACCAACTTTATGTTAATGCTGTCTACCGGACTCTAGGATTTTATATTATAATTCTCATGCACAGAAGTTCAAGCTTGTCGACAATAAAAACCATGCTTCATTTTTTCGTGCCTCTTTTTGTCGTAATTGCCCTGATTAGAATGGTTAAGCCGATCCTTAGAACAGTTTTGTCAGCCAAAAAGCCGCAGCACGCAATATGAGTATCAGGAAACAACCTTTATGAAAATATTATGGACACACAATTTTGACCCAAATGTTAAAAATAGCGGATCCTTTATGCATATTCTTGCACAGGGTATGCGTGATCTTGGCGTCGAATTGGATCTTTGTTACCTAGGTAATCTCCGCTCCGTCAGTAATATTTTTCGTGCTTATTGTCATATTAAAAAATATGCCGTTGGTTTTGATGTAGTTCATTCCCAATTCGGTTCTGCTTGTGCCATGGCCACATCTGGTGCTGAAAATGTGCCTAAAGTACTGTCACTGCGCGGATCAGATTGGTATAGATTTAAAGAGCATCTTGGATTTCACTCTATCCATGGTCTTATGGCTTCAGTGATGACTCGACTGGTTGTCACAAAATATAATGCAGTTGTCACCATGTCCCATCGCATGTCTAGCGACATTTTGACTGAGTATCCGGATCTTGCGGTCTCAATAATTCCGAGCCCGGTAAATTTGAACCATTTTCAACCGGTCATTAGGGATGTCGCTCGGGCAAAACTCGGATTCCCAGGAAATACTGAGAAATGGGTTCTTTTTACCACCATGTCGACGAGTAATCCGATCAAGCGTGTTGCCTTAGCCCAGGAGGCTGTGAAGTTGGCTAATGAGCAGATGGGAGACGTAAAGTTGCGTGTAGCGACTGGAATTGATCATTCCGATATGCCTCTATTTGTTAGCGCCTGTGATTTGGCACTTTGTACTTCTGTGCATGAAGGATGGCCGAACTGTATAAAAGAAGCTCTTGCCTGTAACTTGCCTTTTGTTGCAACAGACGTTAGTGATTTATCCATGATCGCAGCTAAAAGCCCATCCTGTCGCACCTGTCTTCCCGATCCGGCTATCTTGGCTGATAATATTTGTGACGTACTGTCGACACCGAGTCCTGAAAATCTTCGACGGCATGTCGCTGAGATGGATATCCCCATAATAAGTCAAAAACTGCTTAGCTTGTACGATAACATTATCTCCTCCAAATAAGTTGCTCAGGAGTGGCCTGCTCTATGATTTACCCGATTGTAAATATCTTAAGGAAGTCGCAAGCAATAATTCTTAACCCATATGTTCTCTGCTCATATATTACAACATTAGTAGTGCTTACTGGATTTTTGGGTTTTGCCCCCTTTACTGATTGTCATGTTCATGCTGCAGTAATCGATCAGCGTACCACGGGCAAATCAATTATTAATGTAAAGGATGCCGGTGCCGTTGGCAATGGAGTATCTGATGATACAACCGCGGTCTTGAAAGCTCTGGCTAGCATTACCCCGACTAATAACACGATCTATTTCCCAGAAGGTACTTATAAGATAACTAAATCTGTAAGGTTACCCTCGAACGTGCGACTTCAAGGGTCCGGCCCCGGATCTCGTCTCGTGATGGGAAAATCATTAAGAAACGGGATTTTCTCTGCATTAGATCAATCAAATATCACTATTTCAGGCCTCTCTTTTGAAGGGACCGGCGTAGAGCTGAAGAAGAATACCACCGAACGGCTTCTTTTCTTTAACAAGTGTTCTCTGGTCAAGATAAATGATTGTGAAGCAGTTAATACCATTATTGCCTTCCAAGGACAAAGTTGCGTCGGCATGTCCGTTACATCCTGTTATGTTCATGATATCAAGCACAGGATTGATTATTCACAAGGATATGGATTACTTTTTAATCTTTCCTGTAATGATATAGTGGTAAGTAAGAACAGGTTTTACAAAATAGGCCGACATGCTATATACGTTAGCAGTGGTACTTCAAACACTAAAATTACCGATAATGTGGTAGATGGATGTGAATCAAGTGCCATTTCAGTTTATAGCAAGTCTCATCAAGCTGTAGTTGACAACATTTTGATTGCTAGAAACGACATTAAAAATGTTAGTGGACGCGTTTCGCCAAGGGGGATATCCATAGCAGTTTGGTGTAAAAACCTTACCGTGCGTAATAATAAAATATTTAATGTTCAGCAGTATGGTATTGCCGTTGAGGGCGGTGCTGACGAAGAGATGCATCACAATCCTTCAAACATAACCATTGAAGAAAACATTATTCAAAAATGCAGCAGTGCAGGTGTATGGGTAGTTAATGCGAGTAGTGTCACGGTTAAGAAAAACCTTATTGATGCTAAATCCGGGATTATAGCGTCAACTGCAGGCAAGTTGCAGGGGTCCTACTTGAAATCGTTTTCTGCACTAGATAACACCATTACATATCAAAAATACGGTATTTTGCTGGCTGAAAAATCAAAAGGTGTCGAGCTCGAAGTCAGGGGTAATATTTTCAAGACTGATCTCGCGAGAACTAGGGACATCGTTCATGTCAACAAGTAGTACAATCGTATTTAATTTATTGATATAATATAACCTTTATTGTATTTCGTTTGCTCCTTGCAGAGTTCATTGCGGCATAATATTCATCAAAGAATGGCAGGAATATATGTATATCTGGTACGTTACATTGTATGAACCGCTTCCTATCGGTGGCGAACAAGTCAGACCGATGAGGAGTGGCCTACTGGCGGAAGCTATTGTTGATGCAGGACATAGATTCGAACTTTGGCTGCCAGGATTTGAGCATGTACATCACGAACATTTTCAGCAGGAATCTGTCGTGGAAATTTTAAGTGATAGATATCATATTCAGTATTTAAGCGGTTGCGGTTATAGTCATGATACCTCAATCAAAAGGCTGGTTCACAACCATCAGATTGCTCGGGAATTCAAGAGGTTGGCTTACAACAGGTCTGACTGCCCGGATTTGATCATTACGCAGATACCTTCGCTTGAATTAGCCGAAGCAGTTTCAACTTTCGCTAGGAAGGCTTCTATTCCTGTAATTGTTGATATCAGGGATCTATGGCCCGATGTCTATAAAAGACTTTTCCCGAATTGGGCATTGTTTTTATACGAGCTCATTTTTTTCAACGAAATCAAGCGAGCCAAAAAAATTCTGCGGGACGCTACTGCCATAACTGCAGTTTCAAGAAGTTTTTTAGATTGGGGCATTGCCCGATCGAGCCGAGCGCAAACCAAACATGATAAGGTATTTCACATAGGTTATCCTGCAACCAGTATCAATAGCAATCTAGGCGATGAGATCTCTGTTCTTGAGGACAAATATGGTTTTGCAAGAAAAAAGGTTACTATCTTTTTCGCCGGAACGTTTTGCAGCAGTTATGATTTGGACACGGTCTTTGAAAGCGCGAAAATGCTACTCGAAAGTGAAGTTTTCGATATACATATAATAATAGCCGGAGGAGGCGATAAAGAGGATATCATCCGCAAAAAGAGCGAAGGCTTAGCTAACGTTACTTTCGTCGGTTGGCTGGATGCAGTTGAATTGAACGCCTTTTTATCCTTTTCCTCCGTTGGATTGGCTCCGTATGCAGACGGCGCCTTGATGTCTTTGCCTAATAAACCGTTTGAATACATGGCTGCATCGCTTCCAGTTCTAAATTGTTTAAAAGGAGAACTGGAGGATCTTATCGCCGAAGAAGATTGCGGGAAATACTATCAGGCCGGAAATGCAAATGCCTTGACCGAAGCCATGATATTTTTTCTCGAGAATCCAGAATTGACCAAAATTATGGGAATTAACGGTAGAGCTGCTATTGAGCGCTGTTATGATAGCAAAATGATATACAGCAAATTTGCAATATATCTTGAGGAGATAGTGAATGACTTTAGAAGACCGAAAACAGAAAGAGATCGAACATTCCGACCGCCGCCGCTCGATAGTAAAAGGGTATGAGTATCAGACCGATACCGCCGAGGACCAGCGTGAAGAGACCTTCGTGGAAGGTAGCGAGGAGTATGCAAAGCACTTCAGCAACATGAAGTTTTACAGCATCACGCAATCGAGTTTCGCCCACCGCGATGCGCTTCTTTATCGGAACATCGCCGGTGCCGTCGCCCTCGATTACTGCTGCGGCAATGGCGAGGTGGCCCTCGAGATGGCGAAGCGGGGTGCCAAGAAGGTCTACGGCATCGACATAAGCGAAGTGGCCATCAAGAACGCGCAGGAACTGGCCAAGGTTCAAGGGGTGGCAGAGATCTGCGACTTCCGGGTCATGGACGCCGAGCATACCGAGTTTCCGGACGACACCTTCGACGTCATCCACGAGTATGGCGCGCTGCACCATCTGGAGCTGAAAGCCGCCTTCTCCGAGCTGTCGCGGATTCTGAAGCCGGACGGCAAGCTGGTCTGCACCGAAGCGATGAGGCATAACCCCTTGATCCATTGGTACCGGAACCGGACGCCTCACCTGCGCACCAAGTGGGAGGTGGAACACATCCTCGGAATTCCCGAGGTGAACAGCGGGGGTACCTATTTTTCCGTCCTCAACACCCGGATGTTCCACCTGGCTGCGCTGGCAACGGTCCCCTTCCGCAAGGCTTCCTTTTTCCGGCCGCTTCTGGCAGCTCTGGAAGCGGTGGACAGCTTGATCCTGTCGATTCCCTATCTGAACCGCTTGGCCTGGGTGGCGGTCGTGGAATATCGCAAACCCAAAAAAGCCGCAAAATAGATGGTGAATCACTCCGTGAAAAATCAGGAAAACGCAGACTCCCTGCAGCATCCGCTCTGGGCTCTCGGTGCCAAGCGTCTACTGGATCTCCTTCTGTCGGCCGCCGTTTTGCTCGTCATCTGGCCGCTTCTGCTTGCGATCTCCCTGGCGGTAAAGATCACCAGTCCCGGTCCGGTCTTCTACCGCGGTCTGCGCACCGGTCTGCACGGCAAGGAGTTCCGCATCCTCAAATTCCGCTCCATGGTGACCGACGCCGAGTCGCTTGGCGGCCCCACCACGGGAACCAATGATCCCCGGGTCACCTCCGTGGGAGCTTTTTTGAGAAAAACCAAGTTCGACGAGCTGCCGCAGTTCATCAACGTGTTCAACGGCGACATGAGCCTGGTCGGCCCGCGCCCGGAAGTGCCTGAATACACCCGGCTATACACAGGCGATGAACTGTTGATCCTTTCCATGCGCCCCGGGATCACCGACTATGCGTCCATCGAGTTTGCCGACCTCGATGACCGGGTGGGCAGTGATGATCCCGATGCCTATTTCAAGAAGCATATCCTGCCGCGCAAGAACCAACTTCGAGTCCTCTATGTAAAAAACTGGTCTTTTTTTGAGGATATCGGTATCCTGTGGAACACTGTTATGAGAGTGGTGAGGCGGATCTGTAAGAGATGAGTCTATGAACGACCTCGAACTGATAGAAATAACTGCAGGCGGAGCACGCTTCACCCGTATGGGTATGGGGTGCTGGGCCATTGGCGGGCATGGCTGGGGCGCCGTCAACGACGACGACTCGATCAAGGCGATCCGCCACGCCTACCAGCGCGGCGTGACCTTTTTCGATACGGCGGACTGTTACGGTTTGGGAAAATCGGAACGTCTGCTGAGCCGAGCGCTCGGCGAGGACCTGAAATCCCTCTTCGTCGCCAGCAAGGGAGGGGTCCGCTGGGACGACTCCGGTCGGGTCTGGAATGACAGCTCGCCGGCCTACCTGCGCACGGCCGTTGAAGCGAGCCTGCAGAGACTGGGGCTGGAACGGATACCGCTCTATTATCTGCATAAACCCGATGAAAAAACTCCGATTCAGGAAGCGATGCATGGACTTGTGACTTTGCGGCAGGAGGGGAAAATCGGCGAGATCGGGGTCGCCAATTTTTCCCCCCAGCAACTGGAGGAGGCGCTGAAGGTTGCTCCGGTTCGGGTGGTACAGGATCAGTTCAACCTGCTGCACCGCGATCGAGGCCTGCAGTTGGCCACCATCTGCCGGAATTCCGGCGTGCTCATGGTCGCCTGGGGAGCCCTGGCCGATGGTCTTCTGACCGGCAAGTTCGACCTCTTATCCACCTTCAGCGAGGATGATCATCGCAGCCGACTCCCCGTCTTCCGCGGGGAGAAGTTCGCGCAGGCCCTGCAGAGGGTTTCCGATCTGAAGGCGGTTGCGCAAAGCCGCGGGGTCTCCTTGGGCCAACTGGCGCTACGCTGGGTTCAGGACGTATTCCCCTGGACCTGTCCCCTGTTCGGGGCAAAAACCGTGTCACAGGTTGAAGAAAACCTGGGGGCGGCCGGCTGGAGACTGACCGGTGAAGAGATGGCCCTGATCGATGAGCTTTCGGGATGGCCGCGCCACAACAACGACGAAAAACATTAGTGCAAATAAAGAAGGGGGAAACATGCCGTATTCAGTGGAGTTGTTGACGGAGTTGTATCGGTCGATGCTGCGCATCCGCATTTGCGAGGAGCGTTTCGTTGATCCGATAAATACTCGGGAGATACTTTGTCCGGTTCATCTCTGCTCCGGGGAGGAGGCCATAGCGGCCGGGGTATGCGCGGCTTTGGAAAAGAGCGACTACATCCTGGGCAATCACCGTTCCCACGGCCATTATCTGGCCAAGGGGGGGGATCTCAAGAAGATGGTCGCCGAGGTCTTTTGCCGTGAAACCGGCTGCTCAGGCGGACGGGGAGGTTCCATGCATCTGATCGACCCTGAGGTCGGCATGCTGGGATCTGCTCCCATCGTCGCGGGTACCATCTCCCTCGCGCTCGGCGCGGCGCTGGCATCTTCAATCCGCGGAGACGGGCGCGTGGCGGTCAGCTTTTTCGGCGATGGCGCCACCGGCGAAGGGGTGCTCTGCGAATCGCTCAACTTCGCCGCTCTGAAAAAGCTTCCCATCATCTTCGTCTGCGAGAACAATCTCTACTCCACCCACCTCCCCATCGACGAGATTCGCGTGAACAGGCAGATTTACCAGATGGGCAAGCCGTTCGGCGAGAAGTGCTACCGGGTCGACGGCAACGATGCCATCAAGGTGCACGAGCAGGCCAGGCGCGCCGTGGAGCTGTGCCGGCAGGGCGAAGGCCCCGTCTTCCTGGAATGCCTGACCTACCGGCAGCGCGGCCATGTGGGGCCCGATGACAACGTGCAGGGAACCCACACCGATATCCGTCCAGCCGCAGAGATCGTGCGCTGGCTGAAGAAGGATCCCATCAGGAGAATGGAGCAGCATCTGCTGAAACAGGCTCTCCTGTCTGCTTCGGAGCTGGAGGAGATCAGGTCGGACGTTGAAAAGGAGGTCGCCGAGGCATTCGATTTCGCCATGGCCAGTCCCTTCCCGGACCGGCAGGATCTGGCTCGTTACGTCTTCTCGCAGGATGCTGCAGAAGCAGCCGATGCAGCAAAGGGGAGTTCATTCCCCAATAAGCAGGAGGAGGGTCCCTATGTCTTCACCCAATAGAAAGCTTTCCTACAGCCTGGCCATAAATGAGGCGTTTCATCAGACCATGGAGCAGGATGACTCGGTCATGCTGATCGGCCAGGGGGTGAAGAGCCCTTGGTATGTCGGCAACACCGCCCTTGGGCTGATCAGCCGTTTCGGGGAGGCGCGGGTCATTGACACCCCGGTCTCCGAAAACGCCATGACCGGCGCTGCGGTTGGCGCCGCACTGGCCGGCATGCGTCCGGTCGTGGTGCATCCGCGCATGGATTTCATGCTCTACGCCTTTGACCCGATCATCAACGAAGCAGCCAACTGGCATTACATGAACGGAGGAAGGCTTCCCGTGCCGGTGGTCGTCTGGGGGGTCATCAACCGGGCCGGTGAACAGGGCGCCCAGCACTCACAGGCCCTGCACGCCATGTTTGCCCATGTGCCGGGACTCAAGGTCGTGATGCCTGCGACTCCTTATGATGCCAAGGGGTTGATGGTCGCCGCGATACGAGACGACAACCCGGTGGTTTTCATTGACGATCGCTGGCTCTACAACACCGAAGAGCATGTACCCGAGGAGATTTACTCTGTCCCTATCGGTAAAGGGATCGTCCGCAGAAAAGGCAAGGACATCACCGTGGTGGCAGTTTCCTATCTGGTGAAGGAAGCCCTGCAAGCGGCGGAAATACTGGCTCAGGACGGAATTGAGGTAGAGGTCGTCGATCCGCGCACCATCAAGCCGCTCGATGAAGAACTGATCCTCGATTCAGTCAGGAAAACGGGAAGGGCTGTCATCGCCGACGGCGGCTGGAAGTCGTACGGAGTTGCGGCCGAGATCTCTGCCGTGATTGCCGAGAATTGTCTGTCGAGTCTCAAGTCCAACATCGTGCGGGTGACCCTCCCCGACCTTCCGGCTCCCGCCAGCAGAACACTGGAGCAGGCCTACTACCCGAGAGCGGCGGAGATCGTCGCCGCTGTAAGGAAGGCCCTGCTGTAGACCGACCGGCTCACTTCACCCGATCAGCGCCGTTTCCCGCTGAAAAACTCCCTCCCCTTCAAGGGGAGGGTCGGGGTGGGGATGGGGGGAGCGGCCCGGACAGCGGACGGATCAGCGCTGATCGGGTTAATTGACGGCAATGGCGGAAGAGTCGGCCGGAGCCTGATGTTGGACGCGTAGGCAAGGCTTCCGGAGTTTCTTTTGGTCCTCGGGCAGTTCGCAGCGGATAACCGGCGGGAATTCGGTCAAAGATCTCGGCCTGGGAGCAGCATGGCAACGGCTGGTTCATGAAAATGAATGATTGCTTTTTCACCTTGCCATGCTGTAATGTGTGGCGGTTAAACAAGCATCTGTAGCGATGATCTTTTCGCCTGTTCTTTAGTACAGTTGTGGAGGCGGTATGTTTCGCGCAAAAAGGGTCCTGGTTTTTTTCCTCGATGTAGCTTTAATGGCTGCTTCACTTTCCTTCGCTTTTTTGCTTCGCTTCGATTTCCGTATTCCCGCCGATCAGCTGGAGGGATTGCGCGAAGGGCTCGCCGTCGTCCTCATTGCCAAACCGATCCTCTTCGCCGCTTCCGGCATGTACCGGAACATCTGGCGCTACGCCTCGCTTCAGGACGCCTACCAGATCCTCAAGGTGGTCACCTTTTCCTCCTTTGCCTCGGGCTTTCTGCTGGTCTTCATGGACGGCCCTTATGCGCTCCCCCGATCCATCTACATCCTGGACTGGTTCATCCTATTCTCCCTGGTCTGTGCCAGCAGGCTGATCTGGAGGGTGTACCGGGAAACCAGGTTCATCCCGTCGCTTCGCAAGGGGAAGCGGACCCTGATCATAGGAGCGGGCGATGCCGGTAATCTCTTGCTGAAGGAGATCAGGAAGCAGGCCAATGCTTCCTACAACGTGGTCGGCTTCGTGGACGACGCTCCGGACAAGCGGGGGCTGCGTCTCTCCGGCGTGCGCGTGCTGGGGGGGACCAACCACCTCCGGGCCCTGGTGCGAAGGCACCGCATCGAAGAGGTCATCTTCGCCATCCCCTCCGGGGACAAGGAGCTGATGCGCCGGGTGATCGCCAGTTGCGAGAGCGCCAAGGCGCGCTTCAAGACGCTTCCCGGGATAACGGCCATCATCGACGGCAAGGTCTCGGTCTCCCAGATCAAGGATGTGGAGATAGAGGACCTCCTGGGGCGCGACCCGGTCGTCCTCGACCAGACCGCGATCCGCAACTATCTCACCGACAAGCGGGTGCTGGTCACGGGGGCGGCGGGGAGCATCGGCAGCGAGATCTGCCGCCAGGTGGCGCTCTTCAAGCCGGCCAAGCTGGTCCTCTTCGACCACGCCGAGACCCCGCTCTTCTATATCGAGAAGGAACTGGCGGCGGCTTTCCCTGAGCTGCGCATCATACCCCTGATGGGAGACGTCAAGAACCGGGATCGGGTGGAATCGGTGTTCGACGAGTTCTGCCCCGAAGTGGTGTTCCACGCCGCGGCCTACAAGCATGTCGCGATGATGGAGTACAACCCGGCGGAGGCGGTACTGAACAACGTGATGGGGTCCAGGATCGTGGCGGACGCAGCCGACAAGCACAAGGTGCAAAACTTCGTCATGGTCTCCACGGACAAGGCGGTGAATCCGACCAACGTCATGGGGGCGACCAAGAGGAGCGCGGAGATCTACGTGCAGGCGCTGGCTGCCAACAGCAAGACCAAGTTCACCACGGTCCGCTTCGGCAACGTGCTGGGGAGCAACGGCAGCGTGATCCCGCTTTTCAAGGAGCAGATCCGCAAGGGTGGCCCGGTCACCGTGACCGACCGGGATGTGGTCCGCTACTTCATGACCATCCCCGAGGCGTCGCAGCTGGTCATGCAGGCCGGCTGCATCGGCAAGGGGGGGGAGATCTTCGTTTTGGACATGGGAGAGCCGGTCCGGATACTCTCGCTGGCCGAGGAGCTGATCAGGCTCTCCGGGCTGATCCCCTACAAGGAGATCGATATCCGGTTCACCGGCCTGAAACCCGGCGAGAAGCTCTTCGAGGAACTGCTGATCGAAGGGGAGGGGGTGAGGCCCACCACGCACAAGAAGATCCGGGTCATGGCGCCGGTGGAGACCGACCTGAAGCGGGTCAGCGAGGATCTCGATGAGCTCTTTGCCTGTGCCGGGGAGTACGATATCGCAGGGTTGATCGATTCGTTGCGCAACCTGGTGCCCGAATTCGTGCCGCGCTACGATTTCGAGGTCGCCCCGCCACAGGCCTTCCAGAGGGTGAGGCCGGACCTGTTCCCTCCCAAGAAGCTCGCCCTGATCAGGAAGCTGCGCGCAGCAGGAAACCAGGACGGCTCGGCGGCGTGAGGAAAGGCGTTCAAGGTTCAAGGTTCTAAGTTCTAAGTTCTAAGTTCAGGGTTCAGGGTTCAGGGTTCAGGGTTCAGGGTTCAGGGTTCAGGGTTCAGCTGAGAGCCAAAAGAGGAGTTGTAATTGAACGAGAACGACAAGCGGTTCATTGAAGAATTATTTATAAGGCAAACGGAGCAGTTTCAGCAGCACGTCGTTGCTGTGATGGAAAGCTTTGATTCCAAACTTGCAGTCGTTGCTGAAGGCCACCAGATGCTTTCTGAGACCTTGGCGCGGGTAGAATCTCGTCTTACGGAAAGCTTTGACCACAAGCTTGCTGTCGTTGCTGAGGGCCACAGGGTGCTTTCGGAGACCTTGGAGCGGGTTGAATCTCGGCTCGGCGAGAAGATTGACAAGATTGCAGCCGAAGTCGCTGCTCACCGTGCTGACACTGAAGCCCATCACGGCATCTACCGGGTGAAAGAGAGTTAGGCCGTAGCCCGAGCTTGCCGTTACCCCCTACGATGCCATGTTGGGGTTCACACTACTGAAACATCCTCTATTATCAAGATCCCGTTTTTCTCCTCAAATTTTCGTGTCACCAGCTTTACCCAGATCGTGCAGCTTGTGCCGTAATTTCTTCTACGATGTGAAAACTAAATTCCGGTACTTTCAAGACAATTGAGAAAGCTTTTGACAATTTGCATAACTTTCGATAGTTTATAGTCATGATATTACGGGCGGCAGAGCAAACCATACGATCCCTTTTGCTGGGGTTTCCCATTGTCACCATTACTGGTCCGCGCCAGTCCGGCAAGACTACCCTTGCCAAAGCTATCTTTGCCGCCAAACCATATGTGTCTCTTGAAGATCCTGATGTCAGGCTGACCGCAACAGACGACCCGAGATCTTTTCTGAACCGTTTCCCCGACGGTGCGGTACTTGACGAGGTGCAACGCTGCCCCGAAATTCTGTCGTATCTTCAGACGCGGGTTGATGCGGACGGCCGGATGGGGCTTTTCATCCTGACCGGATCTCAGCAGTTCGGACTGCTGTCAGGCATAAGCCAATCCCTGGCAGGCAGAACCGCCTTTGTCGAGCTACTCCCCTTTTCCCTCGATGAATTGGCGCGCTCCGGCATAATGCCACAGAAGCTGGATGAGATGCTGGTGAAGGGGGGATACCCACCGCTGTATGACCGTGCCGTCCCCCCTCGCGCCTGGTTTAGCGCATATGTGACGGCCTACATCGAGCGGGACGTCCGACAGGTGCTGAAGGTGCAGGAACTCGAGACGTTCCAGCGATTTGTCAGACTGTGTGCGGGGCGTACGGGGCAACTGCTGAATCTTTCCTCGCTTGCCGCCGATTGCGGCATCACCCACAATACCGGCAAGGCCTGGATATCTGTGCTCGAGGCAAGCTATATCTTGTTCCAACTCCGTCCGCACCATTCCAATTTCAACAAGCGATTGATAAAAGCACCGAAACTATATTTTTACGATTCCGGTCTGGTCTGCTGGCTGCTGGGCATTCAAACGCCGCAGCAACTGGAAAACCATCCACTTCGGGGGGGCATCTTCGAGACCTTTGTTGTGGCCGAGCTGATGAAATCACGTCTGAATATCGGAGAGCGTCCTGGCATGTATTTCTGGAGAGACAGCAACGGCCTTGAAGTGGATGTCATCGTCGAACAGGGGGCACAGATGATACCTGTCGAGATAAAGTCGGGCGCAACAGTGGCACGGGACTTTTTTGCAACGCTGGAGAAATGGCTGGCCCTTTCCGGAGATCTGGCAGTAAGTCCGTTGTTGATCTACGGCGGCGAAAACTCCTACCTGCACAAGGGAATCAAGGTCGTTGGATGGAAAGCGGTCTCTGGGCTTTCTCTTTCATAATCAGGCACGAAGGTTCAAGGTTCAAGGTTCTAAGTTCAAGGTTTAAAGTTCAAGGTTTAAAGTTCAAGGTTCAAGGTTCAAGGTTCTCGTTTTTTTACTTGAATATTTATCTTGATAGTCTTCCTTTTCTTGCCCTGGCCGCATCAGGCAAAGCAGCTTACCTCATCACCGGCGACCAGGATTTGCTGGTACTCCAATCGTTCAAGAAAACCAAGATCGTCACAGTGAACGACATTGCGGAGATAATGTTGGGCAACGCAGTTTCTGATTAGTGTTAATCTTCCGCACACTGCACAAGCACCCCTCCCCCTTGATGGGGGAGGGGTGGGGAGAGGGTGAAAAGCTGGCATGAGCCTCACCCTCCCCCCCGCCCCCTCCCATCAAGGGAGGGGGAGTTTTAACCAGCGGAAGATCAGCGCTAATCAGGACGCAGTTTAACAGCTGCCCCTGGCAGGCTACTCTCCTTCTGGTGCTTGAGTGGGCCAAGCCGCGTCCAAGCCGCTCGAATGCATGTCGGGTTACGCCCTTCGGGCTAACCCGACCTACCACTACCACTGGGGCTGCGGGCCAAGCACCATTCCTCCTGTTTTTATATATAAACCTCCTTGAAACGATATCAAACCTGCGTTAACATGAAGGCCTGGAGGTGTCACATGGCAAGGACCGTGATCGATTTGGACGAGGATATTCTGGCCCGGGCGCAGCAACTGAGCGGGTTACGCAAGAAGGTGGACGTGGTGAACTTTGCTCTGCGCAAGTTGGTGGAGCAGAAGGAGATCGAAGCCATTCTCGGTCTGAAGGGGAAGGTTGATTGGGAGGGGGATCTGGAGCAGATGAGGAAGGATCGCCATGGTTCTTGTTGACACCTCGGTATGGGTCGACTTCTTCCGTAATCCGGCGGCGGATTACAACTACAGGCTGGAAGGGCTGATCCGGGGGCAGAACCGTGTGGCCATTTGCGGCATCGTTCTTCAGGAGATCCTGCAGGGGATTCGCGACCGGGAGAGCTACCAGGTGACCAGGCAGCGGCTCTTGTTTCTGCCGTTTTTTGAGGCGGGGAGGGAGGTGCATCTTCTCGCGGCGTCACTGTACCGAGATTTGCGCAAGAAAGGTATAACCGTCCCGTCCACCGACGCTCTCATTGCGGCTGCAGCCATCCATCACGGATCTCCCATCCTGAGCGGCGATCAACATTTCGTCGTTATCGCGGCAAATTCGCAACTGCAGCTTTTCGCCTGACGATCTCCGCGGCAACGGAGGTCGGAAAGATGAGGATCTAATAGGCCAAGGGACGTGAATTCAAGGTTCAAGGTTCAGGCTCTCGTTCGGTCACGCCCCCCCCTTTTTTTTACTTGAATATTTTTCTTGATAGTCTTCCATAAGTAAGATAGCCTTACTTTAAGGAGGGCTACACTATGCTTGCCAAAAAAACTTCCAAAAATCAGCTCACTCTTCCTAAAGAAATTGCCGGGAACTTTCCAGGAATCGACCTTTTCGACGCTACGATCGAGGAGAACCGCATCGTGCTGACGCCGGTAAAGATCACACCTATTACCGTTTCCCTCGCAGGTGTCCGCGCCAAGCTGAAAAAGCTGGGCATAACCTCTGAAGATGTTGTCGAGGCGGTTGAATGGGCCAGAAAGTAACTCCTGTCAGGGTCGTTATCGATACTAACATCCTGGTTTCAGGCCTTTTGTTCGGCGGAAAGCCGGGAAAGCTTCGTGACCTCTGGATTGCGGGGCGGCTTCTGCCGCTGCTCTCAAAGGAAACCTTCACAGAATTCAGGAGGGTTCTCAACTATCCTAAATTTCGTCTTTCACCGGCAGAGATCATAATGCTTGTCGAAGAGGAACTGCTTCCTTACGCTGACGTATTGGACGTCACTGTGGATGCTTCCGGCGCCTGTCGTGATCCTAATGACGACAAGTTTCTTGCCCTGGCCGCATCAGGCAAAGCAGCTTACCTCATCACCGGCGACCAGGATTTGCTGGTACTCCAATCGTTCAAGAAAACCAAGATTGTCACAGTGAACGACATTGCGGAGATAATGTTGGGCAACGCAGTTTAACAGACCCCTGTCATATGCCGCATAGGATGCTAATCTCCCGCATAGTGCACAACCACTCCCTCCCCCTTGATGGGGGAGGGCTGGGGAGAGGGTGGAAGCTCGCACAAGCCTCACCCTCCCCCCACCCCTCCCATCAAGGGAGGGGGGAAGACCAAGCGGGAGATTGGTACTAATCAGGTTACTAAAAGGTAGCACTATTATTGAAACTACTGCTTCATGCACCTGGCGTCAGCCGTACTCATTGCCTATCTACTAATAGCATTGGCTTGTTGTATCCTCGCCTTTATTCATGTATAAACATATTGTTTTTGCAGGTCCCGGTTTTATCCTTTCATCCCCTTGATTTCTGTTAAACGCTTTTGACTTAACCCCAGGTGGTTCTCCTATGAAGATGTTGAAATTTGCTCTGCTTGTGCTTTGCACCGTAATCGCCTGCTCCGGGTCCGCCTTTGCCCTCTCCTCCCCGAACGTCCCCCTGGACAGCCCGGTTTATCCCTACTTGGAGAAGCTCTCCGGTTTCGGCCTGGTGTCGGGCGATATCAGGGGGATCCGTCCCTATTCCAGGAGCGAGGCGGCCAGGCTTCTGGAGGAGGCCGAAGCGCGGCTTGCTTCGGGAAGCTACCCTCCCTTAGCGGCGGAGATCGCCGACAGGCTGAGAGAGCTGCTGCCGCGCGAGGCGGCGCTCCATGGCGAGCCGGAGAAGGCTCCGGGCTTCGACTACAACGCCCTGGCCGGCGCGAGGCTTCGCTACGTCTACCTTGACGGAGCCCCCAGAAGCTATTTCCGGGCCGTCAACGACTATCCCGCCAATGAGGGGGTCTTCGGCATAGGGCACGGGCTGCGCCCGATAAGCCGGAACCCGACCCCGGTGCATCAGCGGGGCGGCGAGGGGACGCCGCTTTTTGAGAACAACAACGGGGTGACTTACCGCTCCGGGAGCAACCTCGATCTCCGGGCCACCGGCGAGGCATTTGTCGGTTCCCAGGCTGCGCTCCTGGTCGAGCCGATGCTCCTTTGGTCCGAGCATGCCGACGACGCGACGCTCAGGCTAAACAAGGGATACCTGAAGCTCGGCGGGGAAGGGGTTGAGCTTGAGGTGGGGCGCGACGAGAACTGGCTTGGCCTGGGCTACCGCGGAGCCATCACCCTCACCAACAACGCGCGCAACTTCGACCTGGTCAAGCTCTCCAGTCCCGAGCCTGTCAAGAGCCGCTATCTGTGGGATCTCAAATACACCCTGATCGTGTCGCAGTTCGACAAGACGGTGACCGACGGTAAGGAGCGGCAGCCGCTGCTGGTCGCGGCAAAGCTCTCCCTGAAACCGACCCTGAACTCGGAGTTGGGCATCAACCTCGGCCGTCAGGCAGGCGGGACCGGGGTGAACAATGGCTTGGGAGAGACCCTGCGCGGCCTGATCGGCGGGACCGGCTCTGACAATTCCAACTCCCTGGCCGGGTTCGAGCTCCGCTTCAGGCTCCCCTGGCTCAGAAACAGCGAGCTCTTCGCCGAATACTCCGGCGAGGATGCCGCAGCTTTCTGGCCCATCGTGGAGAGCTATTCGGCGGGGTTCTACATACCGAGGCTCACCGACAGCGGCCGTGACGACCTCCGCTTCGAGTACTACCGCGGCCACGAGATACTCTACACCAACAGCACCTTCCCGTCGGGTTATGTATACCACGGCCTTCCCGTAGGGCACTCCCAAGGGGGAGCGTCCCAGGAGTTTTTCCTGCGCTACAGCCACTGGTTCTCCGCCGTCAACAACCTGGCCCTGGAGTGCTTCCGCACCACCCGCGGCGATTACGGCCGCCTGCCGGTCGACGCCACCGGACGCTACGATGCAGGCGGCGTCATGCAGGCGATAGAGCGCAAGGTCGCCCTGCGGGGCTTCTGGACGGTACCGGTTGCAGGGGAGTGGAACGCCCTGCTCATGTACGGCTGGGAGACCATCGACAACTTCGAGTTGCGGCAGGACGAAAAAAGGAAAAATCATCTGCTGCGCGCGGAGCTTTCCTACAAATACTAAAAGCATCTAGCCACAAAAAGGCACAAAAGGCGCAAAAAAAATCCCAGACCAACTTTACCGATCGTTCCCAAGCTCCGGCTCCACTCGTTCGAACTCGTTCCCAAGCTCCAGCTTGGGAACGCAAATTGTATCATCGAGCCCTATGGCGTAGGCCGCGATGCCACTTCCTTTCCTGAGGCGTCTGTGGCAATAAGGGTGCCCCCAGATATAGTGAAAGTAACCGACTCAGCCATCTTGGGTGACCCCAAGGCGTCCCTGTGGAAAATCGCCGCACAGACACCTCCCGTGTGGCGTGCTGAGTCGTAGAGTACTCCAGGCTGATGCCTGTCCCGGATAAATCTTCCCAACTCCTGGCAACGCGAATGGTCCTCCTCTACGAGCCACCCGTAACGCGAGCTAAGCCCTGTCACATCGACAAGAAGGGCTGTGCATTCCGCCGAAACAAGGGTGCGCTCCTCCTCCCAGTCGTCAAGAGCTTTAGCTCCATAGCGCGAAACGAAGATGCGGGCCGCGTGGTGCAGCGCTTCATGGATGGCAGTGGCCACGGCCTGGGCACCCTGCCAGATACGGAACGACCCGTCTGACCAGCGCGAGGGGTTCGTTGCATGGGCTGAGAAGGCGCAAAAGCAGTACTCCTCCACCCCCCGAGCGCCGAGCGCCGCCGAGCAGTGCCGGACTCAACGGTCTGCCGCTGAGCCCGGCTAGGTGCGCATAGCGTGAGTATGGGAGCTGTGCCCTCCAGAGGGGGCTTGGAGACCTGTTAATCTTCCGGGTGAATCGTTTGTGGTCAGTAGGCACTCATCGACTCCATCCACCGGCGGATCCTCGCCAGCATTTCAAGGGACTGCATCAGGTCTACTGGGCGGTTACCGTTCAGGTCGATCGAGGGGGTGGTGGGCCATTTGTCCGCGAGATCAGGGCGCTTCAGGTTCGAGGCGTGCAGTATCTCGTATATGGTGGCGATATGCAGCGTCCTCGCTACTATGTCCGGCTTCATGGGAAGCGGCCTTTTCCCCGTAGCGTATTCGTTGATCGACGCACGACTGCCTGGAGAGAGCCCCAGAAGCCGGCAACGTTGGTCGTTGGTGAGGCCCCAGGCGTCGAAAATCTCCTTGCGGGTATCCTCCGACAACGTGCCCGTTTTCACAGCAGTGCCGGATATTTCGGCAGGATCTAGCTGCGAACCGGTCGGTAACCGGCAGTGCTGCCAAAGTGGCAAGATGCCCAAGCAGCGGGACCCAGAAACTGTTTTGACGTATACCGGATGAAAAGGAAGGGGACGCGTCAAGTGGAATGGAACCTGCTTAAGGGGTAGCTATGCAAACTCTCCTCTCCCTTCCAAAACTCCCCCTCGCCCTCCGGGAGAGGGTCGGGGTGAGGGCGTTTAGGTTCTGATCTTCCGCTGCAAAAACTCCCTCCCCTTCAAGGGGAGGGTGGGGGTGGGGATGGGGTAGTTCCGGCGCAAAAACATCCCCATCCCCCTCCTGACCTCCCACTTGAAGGGGGAGGGAGCTGAACAGCGGAAGATTGCCGCTAATCAGGTAACTTAATGGCAGTGGGGCTGGGGAGAGCTCCAATCGGGAGCTTGGTACTAATCAGAGGTAAGGATTAAGCTCTTCCGCTGAGGGTGTCGCAGGTCGGGCTGGCTGATTTCGGCTCGATAAGCAACGTTTTTAATGTCTTTTCACTGCGAATAGTATATATGAGGCAGACGCCATTCATTCATCCGGTCAAGGAACAACCATGCTTTTACTGACAAGCGCCGATTACGATGCCATACGGCTCTCCGTCAAGGTCGCCCTGGCAGCTACTGTGATAAGCCTCCCCTTCGGCTTTGTCTTTGCCTATCTGATGACCTTTTTCAAGTTCCGGGGCAAGGCGCTGCTGGAGGTCATGGTGAATCTCCCGCTGACGCTGCCGCCGGTGGTGATGGGCTACCTGCTTCTGGTCGCGCTGGGGAAGAACGGCTGGCTCAGCCCGCTCCTGGAGCCGCTCGGCATACGGCTCATCTTCACCTGGAAGGCCGCGGTGCTCGCCTCTGCGGTGGTCGGTTTCCCGCTTCTGGTGCGATCGATCCGGATCGGCATGGAATCGATCGACTACCAGCTGGTTCAGGCCTCCCGGACCCTCGGCGCACGCGGGCTGGACACCCTTCTCACCATCATACTGCCGCTGTCGCGCCACGGCATCATCGCCGGCTCCTCGCTCATGTTCGCCCGCAGCCTGGGCGAGTTCGGCGCTACCATCATCGCGGCCGGCAATATCCCGGGGGTCACCCAGACCATTCCGCTTGCCATCTACGAATACGCGGCGTCCCCTACCGGCGAGACGGCGGCGCTCTCCCTGTGCGTCGTTGCGGTGGCCATATCGGTGCTGGTGCTGCTGGTTCACGAATTCCTCAGCACGAAACTGGCAAGGAGAGACTGACATGGAACTGCGCATGAAAGTCAGCAAGAGTTTCGGCGCCTTCAATCTGAAGACCGACTTCACGGTGACCGGGGACCACGTCGGCATCTTCGGCGAGTCGGGGAGCGGCAAGTCAACCCTGGTGAGCCTCCTCGCCGGGCTGAGCAGGCCCGAGGAGGGGGAGATCTTCCTGGACGGCGAGTGCCTGTTCAGCAGCCACAGGGGGATCGAAGTGCCGCCGCAGCGGCGCCGGGTCGGCATCGTGTTCCAGCAGCCCTCCCTGTTTCCGCACCTGACTGTGGAGTCGAATCTGCTCTACGGTTACAAGCGCTGTGCACCGCAGCATAGGACCATCGACCTGGCGGCACTGGTCTCGGTGCTGAAACTGGACGGCCTGTTGAAGCGCGGCGTGAACAAGCTGTCCGGGGGGGAGAAGCAGCGGGTAGCCCTGGGGCGTGCCATTCTCGCCAATCCCAGGCTGCTTTTGATGGACGAGCCGCTCTCGGCCCTGGACGATTCCCTGAAGTTTCAGATCATCCATTACCTGAAGAGCACCAGCGAGCGCTTCGGGATTCCCTATCTCTTCATCTCCCACTCGCTTTTGGAGATCCGGCTCATGACGGAGCAGGTGCTGGCCGTGGCGGGGGGGCGCATCATCGGGCAGGCGACCCCCGAGCAGCTCGCGCGCGAACGAATGGGGCAAAGCCAGGTCGGCTATATCAACGTTTTGAAGGGGGAGGCGTTGCGCAAGATGGGAGGGCTTCACGTCTATCGGTGGGGGACCGCGGAGCTTTTCGTCTCGGCCGGCGACGACGGGCCATCGGCCACCTTCGAGCTCTCTTCAAGGGACATCATCCTGTTCAAGAAACATCCCGAAGCGGTCAGTGCCAGGAATCTGCTCAAGTGCATCGTAGTGGATACCTTCCCTTCCGGGAACAAGGTCGGCGTCGAGCTCAGGTGCGGCAGTGAGACGCTGATCGCCGAGGTGGTCATGCAGGCGGCCGATGATCTGGCGATCCAGGCGCAAAACGAGGTCTATGCCGTGATCAAGGCGTCGTCGTTCCGGCGGCTGGGGTAGGGGAAGAACCGTGAAGGGTGAAGGGTGAAGGGTGAAGGGTGAAGGGTGAAGGGTGAAGGGTGTTGCTCCTTTCACTTTTCACCTTTCACCCTTCACGTTCTTTATAAAATCCACCCGCCGCCCACCACCCTGTCCCCGTCATAAAGGACCACTGCCTGGCCGGGCGTTACCGCCTGCTGCGGATTCACGAAATCGACCTGCAGCCGTCCGTCCTCCAGCAGGTTTGCCACGCAGGGGACCGGCTGCTGCCGATACCGTATGCTGCAGCTGCCGTGGAAGGTCCCCGAGAGCGGTTCACTGGTCCAGGTGGTTTCCCCTGCGAACAGACCGCTCACCAGAAGCTCCGACCGGGGACCCACGACCACCCGCGAGGTTTCCCTATCGATCGCCGTCACGTAGAGCGGCTCCTTCCAGGCGATACCCAATCCACGCCTCTGGCCAACCGTGAAGTGATGAATGCCGTCGTGACTGCCGAGCTTCCTGCCGGCCGCGTCGACTATTTCCCCGGGTGACGCGGTCACGCCGCTATCTTCCAGGAAGCGGACGTAGTCGTTGTCCGGAATGAAGCAGATTTCCTGGCTCTCCTGCTTCTGGGCCACCGGCAGGTTGAATTTCGCCGCAAGTTCGCGCACCTGCCGCTTCTCCAGGTTTCCTACCGGGAAAACGGTGCGCGAGAGCTGGTCCTGGTTCATCCCGAAGAGAAAGTAGGTCTGGTCCTTGCCGGGATCCAGTCCCTTAAGCATCTGGTAGCTTCCCGCTGCATCCTGTTCGACCCGGGCGTAGTGGCCGGTCGCCAGGATGTCGGCGCCAAGGGATGCCGTCATGTCGAGGAGGATGCCGAACTTGATGCGATCGTTGCAGCGGGCGCAGGGGTTGGGGGTTCTTCCTGCGGCGTATTCCGCCATGAAATCATCCATCACCAGCTCTTTGAAGCGCTGCCGCAGGTCGATCACCTCGAACGGGATGCCGATGCGCTTGGCGACGCGGGCCGCGTCCATGACGTCGGTGAGCGAGCAGCAGGTTTTGCCGCCGGGCGTAGCGGATTGCGGCCGCTCGTAGAGCTGCAGCGAAACGCCGATTACGTCGTGCCCCTGCTCCTTGAGAAGAGCAGCCGTTACCGAGGAATCGACCCCGCCGCTCATAGCTACCAGAACCCGTTTTTTCTCTATTTCGTTGCTCATTGGTGCTGACTCCAAAAGCCGGTTAGGCACAGGCTTTAACGCAGAGACGCAGAGACGCGGAGGCGCGGAGGCGCGGAGAAAACAAGGAAGAGAGATCTGAAAGATAAGGTGAAAGAATCATGATCAATCTTCTCTTTTCCTCTTACTCTACCGTCTCCGCGTTGATGCCTTTGACTTTAACCCAAGGAAGCTGCCATGCCTTCCCGATTAATCCTCGCCTTTTTCCAGCGTCAGCACGTAGTGCCCGTCGCTTTCCTTGAGCCCGAGCAGCTTGTGCCCGTCGGCCTTCAGGCTTCTCGGCACGTTCTTCACCGGCTCACCGTCGTCCAGCAGAAATTCTACGGTGGTTCCCGTTTCGATATCCTCCAGTGCAAGTTTTGCCTTGACGAAGTTGGTCGGGCAGCTGACGCCCCTCAAATCTATGGTTTCCATGGCGGTTCCTTTTTATTGCCTACTGCTTTTGCAGCGGGAGCTGGGTATCGATGATCTGGGGCAAAATGGTCCGGTCCAGGACGTACTCCGGGAAATCCTTGCGCAGGTGGTCGAGAAGCGAGTCGCTTCCCTCGCGCAGTATGATGTCTCCAATGCGCACCCTGCCGGCCCCTTCGGCCTTCTCCACGTACCAGGCGAGCACGGAGCCTATGAAATCGACCACGCGATCCTCCGGCAGGAAGGTGGCGTACAGGGTTCCCACCAGCGGACGCCTCCCCCATTTGCCGCCGATGCGGACCGAGTAGCCTCTTTTTACGGTCTTCCAGGCACCGGTGGGGCAGACCTTGATGCAGTCGCCGCAGTAGATGCATTTTTCTGCGCCGAAAACCGGCCTGCCGTCCTCGCCCATGCTGAGCGCCCCTTCGGTGCACGATTTGGCGCACAGGCCGCAGCTTATGCACTCCTCGGCATCCAGCTCGGGCCAGACGGCTCCCTGCAGGCCGACGTCGTTGGTTGCCGATTTCGGGCAGTCGAAGGGACAGCCGGCAAAGCCGACCTTGAATTTGTGGTGCCCGGTTACCGTGCCGAACAGCTTTTCATCGACCTCGAGGGCCGACTGCTGGGTGTCCACCAGGCCGTTGGGGTTGTACTCGCAGCCGCCGCAGGCAGTCGGGACCCGGACCCGCGCTCCGCAGGAGGCGACCTTCTGCTGATCCTCTCCGAGTTCCGCGACCACCGCGTCGAAATCGGCGAAGTTGATGTTGATGAGTTCAATCGATTGGCGCACCGAAAGGTGCACGAACCCCTTGCCGTATTTCTGCGCCACCCGGGCGATCCTGGAGAGCCGCTCGACCGACATCCGGCCACCCGGGACGCGGAGTCGAACGGTGAAGAGGTCCTTGCCGCGCTCCTTGATGAAGCCGCCGGCCTTCAGGTTTTTCAGATCAATTTTCACGTCTGCCACGATGCTCTCCTAGGTATAAATGTCATTCATGTGCTGCATGCCGTCACTCCTCCCCCCGGAGGGGGGAGGTTGGGAGGGGGGAAGCTTGGCGAGGTCTAAAAAAGAGCCAGCCGTTTATCCCCCTCCCTACCCCTCCCCCTCCGGGGGAGGGGACTTTTTGTTTGCCGCCGATTCCGTAGGGGCGCCCCTTGCGGGTGCCCTATCCAGCCGTCAGCGTCAGCGCCACCGGCTCCACCACCCCTGCGTTTATCCTGAACGCCTTGGCCACCGGCGTCTCGCGCTCCTCGAGCGACACGATGAGGTGGCAGACGTTGGGAGTCAGCGCGAGCCGGATATCCTCCTGCGAGGGGCGGGCCGGCGTTTCCGGGTGGGAATGGTAGATGGCGAGCATCTCCTCCCCGGCTGCGCGCAGCGCCTTAACCACGGCGAACTGCTCCTTCGGGTCCATCATGAAGTGCTCGTTGCTCGCGTCGGTGTTGGTCATCGGATAGTGGCTCGTCACCACGCCGCCGCTGCCGCCCAGGATGCCGCAGACCTCCAGCGGGAAGCCGCCTTGGGCGTGTTCGACCACTGCCTGGTGAATGTTTTCCGGTATCTCCAGCATGTCAGTGCCCCAGATCGCAGACGGTCACTGCGTCGAGTTCGTCCTTCAGCTCGGTGATGGTGGGATGCTCGCCGCAGACCGGGCACTTGGGGTTCTTCTTGACCGGGATTTCCCGAAACCGCATCCGGAGCGCGCTGTAGGTGAGGAGCCGGCCGCTCAGCAGGTCGCCGGCGCCGAGCAGGTACTTGATCGCCTCGGTCGCCTGCAGGGTCCCGAGCACGCCCGGGAGCACGCCGATCACCCCTGCCTGCGAGCAGGAGGGGATCGCTTCCTTGGGGGGGGGCTCCGGGAAGATGCAGCGGTAGCAGGCGGATACGCCCGGCGTAATGGTCATGGTCTGGCCGTCGAACTGGAGGATGCCGCCGTGGGAATACGGTTTTCCGGCCAGCACGCAGGCGTCGTTGATCAGGAACTTGGCGGCGAAGTTGTCGGTCCCGTCGATGATGAAATCGTACTGCGCCACCATGGCCGCGATGTTGTCCGCCGTCACCCATGCCTCATAGGTTATCACGTTGAGATCGGGGTTGATGGCGAGCATCTTCTCCTTGGCGGAGAGCACCTTCGCCTTGCCGACGTCCGCCGTGAAGTGGATCACCTGGCGCTGCAGATTGGAGAGGTCGACCTCGTCCGCGTCCGCGATGCCGATGGTGCCGACGCCGGCTGCGGCGAGATAGAGGGCGATCGGCGAGCCGAGCCCGCCCGCGCCGATGATCAGCACCCGGCCGTTCAACAGCTTCTTCTGCCCCTTGCCCCCCACTTCCTTGAGCAGGATGTGGCGGGAATAGCGGGTTATCTGCTCCTCGGTAAGCTTCACAGAGTTCCTCCTCCCATGAAATAGAGAAACTCGACCGTATCGCCGTCCTTCACGGTGGCGCCTTCGAAGTCGCCCCGGTCCAGGATGTCGCCGTTTAGTTCCACGGTGACGTATTCGCGCTGCGCCACCTGGAGAGTTTCCAGGAGCTGTAGGATCGATACCGGATTTTCCTCGGCGATGCTGGCGGGCTTCCCATTTACTGTAAGATTCATTTGTTCACTCCTGGTTTAGTATCATAGATAGGGTGTAAATAATAATGATTAACCTGATTAGTACCAATCTCCCGCATTGCCTCTCCCCTCCCTTGATCCCTCGTACCCAAGCTCCACCCCCTCGTTCCCAAGCTCCAGCTTGGGAACGCAAAGTGCTGAAGCTCCAGCTTGGGAACGCAAAGTGCTGAAGCCGGAGCTTCAAGAGGGCGGGGCATTCCCAAGCTGGAGCTTGGGAACGAGGATGAGCTCCGGCTTGGGAACGCACCGCGCTTACAGCCGGTCCAGCGACGCCCCGAAGTCTTCCAGGATGTCCTCGATATCCTCGATCCCCACCGAGACCCGGACCAATTCCTCGCTGACCCCCATGAGAGCCTTGACCTCAGGGGTGTAATCGGCGCAGATGGTGCTGGCGGGGTGGATCACCAGGGTCTTGGTGTCGCCGATGTTGGCAAGGTTCTTCGCCAGCTCGAGGCCGTTGATCAGGCGGAAGGCGCTCGCCTTGTCGGCAAGGCCGAAGGTGAGCAGACCGCCGAAGCGTCCCTTGAACTGGCGCGTTGCCACCTCGAAGAACGGCGAGTCCGGAAGCCCCGGGTAGTTGACCCAGCTCACCTTTTCGTGGGCGTCGAGAAACTGTGCCAGCCTCATGGCGTTCGAGCAGTGCCGCTCCATGCGCAACGCGAGCGTTTCCAGCCCTTCGCCCAACAGAAACGAGTTGAACGGGGCGGCGCAGGCGCCGAAGTCCTTGTGGATCAGCTTGCGGGTGCGCGCCGTGAAGGCGAAGTTGCGGTACTTGCGGTAAAACGGCTCGAAGTGGGGGAACTTAGGGCTGTTCCAATCGAAGCTGCCGGAGTCTATAATGGCGCCGCCGATGGAATTGGCCGTACCGTTGATGAACTTGCTGGTGGAATGGATGACGATGTCGGCACCCAGATCCTTTACCCGCGCCAGGTATGGAGTCGATACGGTGGCATCGACCATGAGCGGGATGCCGTTTTTCCTGGCGAGGGCGGCAAAGGCGGCGATGTCGGGCACGTCCATTTTCGGGTTGCCGATGCTCTCCACGAAGATCAGCCGGGTGGCGTCGTTGATGCCGGCTTCCAGCGCGGCGAGGTCGGTAGGGTCGACAAACCGCGCCTTGACGCCGTAGTTCGAGAGTGTGTCCCGGAACAGGGAATAGGTGCCGCCGAAAAGAGACGAGGAGGAGAGGATCTCGTCGCCGCTTCGCACCACCGCCATCACGGCCGTGGTGATGGCTGCCATGCCGGAGGCCGTGACGATCGCCGCAATGCCGTCCTCGATGACCGCCAGTCTTTTTTCCAGGCTCTCCAGGGTAGGGTTGCCTATCCTGGTGTAGACCTGTCCGATCGCCCTTCCCTTGAAGATGTCTTCGAGTTCCTCTGCACTGTTGTAGGCGAAGGCCGATGCCTGAACGATCGGCGTCTTGGTGGCGCCGTAAGGCCCGGGTGCCGTCCCGCCATGGATCAGTTTGGTGTCGAACCTCAGACGGCTTTCTCTCTCTCCCACAAACCCTCCAAATAGTCCCTGTCAGATACCAGCCTTGCCGGGTCTTCTACTTCTCGGATCACCTCTCCAAAACTGAAGCAGTTTAGAAGGTGAATCTGAGTGGACTGAGGGTAATTTCTGTAAGCCACTTTGTCAAGAAATAAAAATCTGAATAACACATAACTATAGTGTGCAATGCGTCCGGCAGGGCGCAGGCGGCTCTTCAAGGGATGATCCCTCGGGCCATCCATCGGTTGGGCCTGCGTATGACAGGTGCAATGCCCCGTCAATCGGGGGTTTGCACTGAGGGCGATTCCGACTGCTCGGCAATTTTGGATCAGGGGTAAATTATTGTTGACAATATTGGGGTGCCAATGATAGATATAAATCTACTTAATTGATGGAGTAGTTCAAAGATGATTTCCAAAAAGACCAAATACGGCTTGAAAGCTCTCCTGTACCTGGCGCGGCAGTATGATCGGGGACCTATCCTGATCGCGGACTTGGCGCGGGACGAAAGGATCCCGAAGAAGTTTCTGGAGGCGATCCTGCTGGCGCTGAAAAACAACGGTATACTACACAGCAAAAAAGGTAAGGGGGGTGGCTACTACCTGGGGCGCCATCCGAAGACCATAACGTTCGGGCAGGCGATCAGGGTCATGGAAGGGCCGCTGGCGCCGGTTCCCTGCGTCAGCGAAATGTCCTATGCCACCTGTACCGAGTGCGACAACGAGGCTAGCTGCGGTATCCGGCTGGTGATGAAGGAGGTGCGCGACGCCATGGCGGAAATCCTGGACGGGACATCTCTGGCGGATGCCCTGGAGAGGATCGATAACGCAGAGGAAGCGCAGAAAGGGGTGCTGAACTTCTGTATTTAATCATTCCAGTAAGGTCAGGTGGCAATGAAAGTCAGCTTTAGATAACCGAATTTTTTTTGCACATAAAACTACTATATCGATAGACTAAGGATACGAGGAGGCCCCCCATGACCGGAAGAGCTGTCGCCGCTTTAATATTGGCCCTGATCGCCATATCGCCTGCTGCCGCCTTCGCCAAGACAGAATTGCTCAACGCGTCGTACGACCCGACCCGCGAGCTGTACCAGGATTTCAACAAGGCGTTCGCCAAGCAGTGGAAGCAGAGGACATCTCAGGACCTGGTCGTGAAGCAGTCGCACGGCGGTTCCGGAAAGCAGGCGAGGGCGGTGATTGACGGCCTGGACGCGGACGTGGTCACCCTGGCGCTCGCCTATGACATCGACGAGATGTACAACAAGGCGAAGCTCGTTCCCCAGAACTGGCAAAAAAGGCTCCCCGGTAACAGCTCTCCCTACACCTCGACCATCGTTTTCCTGGTGCGCAAGGGTAATCCGAAGCAGATCAGGGACTGGGCGGATCTGGTGAAGCCCGGCGTCAAGGTGATCACGCCAAACCCCAAGACCTCGGGAGGAGCACGCTGGAACTACCTGGCAGCCTGGGCCTATGCCCTGAAGCAGAAAGGTGGCACTGATGCAAAGGCCAAGGAGTTCGTCACCAAGATCTACCGCAACGTGCCGGTGCTCGATTCCGGTGCCCGGGGGGCCACCACGACCTTCGTGCAGCGAGGGCAGGGGGACGTCCTGGTAACCTGGGAAAACGAGGCCTTTCTCGCCGTTAACGAACTGGGGAAGAACCGGTTCGAGATCATAATCCCGTCGATCAGCATTCTGGCGGAGCCGCCGGTCACCGTGGTGGACAAGGTCGTTGACAGGAAGGGGACCCGGAAGCTCGCTGAGGAGTACCTCAAGTACCTGTATTCCCCCGAAGGGCAGGAGATAGCCGCCAGGCATCACTATCGCCCCTACGACAAGAACGTGGCGGCGAGGTACGCCAGGCAATTCCCCAAGCTGAGCCTGGTCACCATTGACGACACCTTCGGTGGCTGGGCCAAGGCGCAGAAGAGCCACTTTTCCGACGGCGGCATCTTTGACCAGATCTACGGCGGCTCGCGCTAGCTGGCCCTCCCCCAGCCCCCACTGCCATTAAGTTAAGCGGTGGTTCCGTGGCTCATGTAGGGTGGGCCGTGCCCACCATCAGGATGCGGGTGTGGTGGGCACGGCCCACCCTACCTCTGGAAAGGTCCCCCTTTGACAAAGGGGGGATTTAGCTGGAAAGTCCCCCTTTGAAGGGGAAGTTGAGTAGTTGGCTTCTATTAGTTGATGCAATACAGGAGGGGCCCATGGGCTCGTTTGGCAGAAAGAATTCGGTGCTCCCCGGTTTCGGCCCCGCACTAGGCTACACCATCTTTTACCTGAGCATCGTGGTGCTGATCCCTTTGTCCGCGCTCTTTTTCAAGACCGCAACCCTCACCTGGGACCAGTTTCTCTCCGCTGTCACCGCTCCGCGTGTGGTCGCCTCCTACCGCATCACCTTCGGTTCCGCCCTGTTGGCGGCGACCGTCAATGCCTTCTTCGGGGTGCTGGTCGCCTGGGTTTTGGTGCGCTACCGGTTTCCCGGCAAGAAGCTGTTTGACGCGCTGGTGGACCTCCCCTTTGCGCTTCCGACGGCCGTGGCAGGCATCACGCTGGCGAGCATCTATTCCCCCAACGGCTGGCTGGGACGCTACCTCGCCCCGCTCGGCATCGAGGTCGCCTTCACGCCGCTGGGCATCCTGGTCGCCATGATCTTCATTGGCCTTCCCTTCGTGGTACGGACCGTTCAGCCGGTGCTGGAGGAACTGGACCAGGAGGTAGAGGAGGCCGCCTCCTGCCTCGGGGCCAATCGGCTGCAGACCTTCAGCCGGGTGATCTTCCCGACCATGCTTCCGGCCATGCTGACCGGTTTTGCCCTGGCCTTTGCCCGCGCCGTCGGAGAATACGGCTCCATCATCTTCATCGCCGGCAACATGCCGATGGTGTCGGAGATCACCCCGCTGCTCATCATAACCAAGCTGGAGCAGTACGATTATGCGGGGGCGACCGCCATCGCCACCGTCATGCTGATGGCCTCCTTTGTCCTGCTCCTCTCCATAAACCTGATCCAGAAGTGGAGTCGGCGCTTCGCCGAATAGGGACCGCTCCCATCCAGGGAGGCGGGCATAAAAGTGACAAACCGAAAAGGGCAGCTGAAACGGAAAACCGAGAAACGATAACCGAACCTGATTAATCAGGTAACTGAAAACCTGGAACTGAAAACTGAAAACTTGTTTCTTAGGGGGTATTCAATGCATGTCGGCAAAGGGTTCCACAAGTCAGGAGGGAAGGGAGGCTCCAAGATCACTGAGCCTGCCGCAGTACGCATACTGCTGATCACGGTGGCACTGGCGTTCCTGGCGCTTTTTCTGCTGCTGCCGCTTGCCGCCGTCTTCGTCCAGGCGTTCGAGAAGGGATGGGAGGCGTACCTGGCCGCACTGCACGAGCCGGATACCCTCTCCGCCATCCGGCTCACCCTGCTGACCGCGGCGATCTGCGTTCCGCTCAACCTCTTCTTCGGCATCGTCGCCGCCTGGGGCATCGCCAAGTTCACCTTTCCCGGAAAGAGCCTGCTGATCACGCTGATCGATCTCCCGTTTTCCGTCTCGCCGGTGGTCTCGGGGCTCATCTACGTCCTCATCTTCGGCCTGCAGGGGTGGCTCGGCCCCTGGCTGCAGGGCCACGACATCAAGATCATCTTCGCCGTGCCGGGCATCGTGCTCGCCACCGTCTTCGTCACCTTCCCGTTCGTAGCGCGCGAGCTGATCCCGCTCATGGAGTCGCAGGGGCGCGACGAGGAGGAGGCGGCGCTGACCCTTGGGGCGAGCGGCCTGCAGACCTTCTTCCGGGTCACCTTCCCCAACATCAAGTGGGGGGTCCTCTACGGGGTGATCCTCTGCAACGCGAGGGCGATGGGTGAGTTCGGCGCCGTTTCCGTGGTCTCCGGTCACGTGCGCGGCTCGACCAACACGATCCCGCTCCAGGTTGAGATCCTATACAACGAATACAGCTACGCCGCGGCCTTTGCCGTCGCCTCGCTCCTCGCCCTGCTGGCCCTGGTGACTCTCGCCCTCAAGACCCTTGCGGAGTGGAAAATCCAGCAGGGACTCTCCGCTTCGGAAGAAAGGTAGACTCATGAGCATCGATATTGAAAGTGTAAGCAAGAACTTCGGCGAGTTTGCAGCGCTGACCGACGTCAACCTGGTGGTCCCCTCCGGAGAACTGGTCGCCCTCCTGGGCCCCTCCGGCTCCGGCAAAACCACGCTTTTGCGCATCATAGCGGGGTTGGAGTCGCCGGACGGCGGCAGGATCCTTTTCAACGGCGAGGAGGCGACCCGGCGCGATGTCAGGGATCGCCATGTAGGCTTCGTATTCCAGCACTACGCCCTGTTCCGGCACATGACGGTGTTCGACAACATCGCCTTCGGACTCACTGTGAAGCCGAAGAAGTCGCGCCCGAGCAAGGCCGATATCCGCGACAAGGTCTACACCCTGTTGAAGCTGATCCAGTTGGAGCAGCTCTCGGACCGGTATCCCGCCCAGCTCTCCGGCGGCCAGCGTCAGCGGGTGGCGCTGGCACGGGCGCTTGCCGTGGAGCCGCAGGTGCTGCTGCTCGACGAGCCGTTCGGCGCGCTCGATGCCAAGGTCCGCCTGGAACTGCGGCGCTGGCTCAGGCGCCTCCACGACGAGATCCACGTTACCAGCGTCTTCGTGACCCATGATCAGGAGGAGGCGCTCGAGGTGGCCGACAGGATCGTCGTCATGAACGGCGGCAAGATCGAGCAGCAGGGGACTCCGTCCGAGGTCTACGACCGGCCGGCCACCCCGTTCGTCTTCGATTTCCTGGGTAACGTGAACCTGTTCCAGGGGAGGGTTCATGAGGGAATGGCCCAGATGGGGGGGATGGAACTCTCCGCTCCGGAGCATGCCGCCACCAATAATGTCCGGGCCGTAGGCTATGTCCGTTCCCACGACATCGAGATCGACAGGGTTCCCTTCGTCCCCTTCGACGCCAGTTCCGTGGAGGCAGTGGTACGCTATATCCTGTCGGTGGGCCCGCTGGTGCGCATCGATCTGGAGCTGTCGGGAGGCGAGGGGGTCGAGGTCGACTTGTCGCGCGACGTAGCCGACAGGCTCGATCTGAAGGTGGGCGAGAAGGTGTACGCCAGGCCCCGCAAGATGCGGGTCTTCACCGATGATTACCAGATTTAGGGGCCAGCTCCCCGATTACCCTCCCCCAGGGAGTAGGTCGGGTTAGCCCGCAGGGCGTAACCCGACGCGCAGTGCAGTCGATGTGGTATCCGGCAGGGGTGTCGGGTTACGCTGCGCTAACCCGACCTACGGGGACTGCCCGATTACCCCCCCACAGCCCCCGCGGCCATTAAGTTACCTGATTAGCAGCCAACCCCGCCTGCGGCGGCGTTTTGTCCAGGAGTAAGATTACCGTACTGTCCCCATCCCCACCTCCCCTTGAAGGGGAGGGGAGGTGGGGATGAAGGTTGAACTTACTCAGAAGTGCCAATCTTCCGCACCCTGCGCAAGCACCCCCTCTCCCTTGATGGGAGAGGGTTGGGGAGAGGGTGAAAAGCCGGCATGAGCCTCACCCTCCCCCCCGCCCCACTGCCATTAAGTTAAGCGGTGATTCCGTGAATCATGTAGGGTGGGCCGTGCCCACCATCAGGATGCGGTTGTGGTGGGCACGGCCCACCCTACCTCTCATTCCCTTAACTTAATGGCAGTGCCCCCCCGCCCCCTCCCATCAAGGGAGGGGGAGTTTTAACCAGCGGAAGATTGACGCTAATCAGGGTTAAGTTAAGGTCAGTGCTAATTTCCCAAAACTCAATCTCCGGGCAGGGGCGGGTGACGGAAGGTTTCGGAATAACACAGCGACTGGATCAAGAACTATTATAAAATAGTTGACACCATTACAGGATAAATATAAAGATACGTTTACGCTCAAGGCTCGGGTTCGAGCTCCAGGCACACGCAGCACTGCTTCCGGTTTCCTGCCAGAAACCGCTACCATCGGCGCACCGCACTGAAGTCTGCTATAGAGACAACATCTAAATTGAAAGGAGAACTATCGCCATGTCCCGCATCTATCTAGACAATTCCCAATCTATCGGCAACACTCCGCTTGTGCGGCTGAACCACGTCACCAAGGGGGCCCAGGCAACGGTCCTCGCCAAGATCGAAGGGCGCAATCCGGCCTATTCCGTCAAGTGCCGGATCGGCGCCAACATGATCTGGGATGCCGAGGAGCGCGGCGTGTTGAAGCCGGGGGTGGAGATCATCGAGCCTACCAGCGGTAACACCGGGATTGCGCTCGCCTACGTGGCTGCGGCGCGCGGCTACAAGCTTACCCTGACCATGCCGGAGACCATGAGCATCGAGCGCCGCCGCGTGCTCGCCGCACTGGGCGCAAACCTGATCCTGACCCCGGGATCTGCAGGGATGAAGGGAGCCGTATCCAAGGCCGAGGAGATTGCGGCATCCGATCCGCAGCGCTACTTCCTGCCGCAGCAGTTCAAGAACCCCGCCAATCCCGCGATCCACGAGAAGACCACCGGTCCCGAGATCTGGGCCGACACCGATGGCGCCGTAGACGTGCTGGTCGCCGGGGTGGGGACCGGCGGCACCATCACCGGTATCTCGCGCTATTTGAAGCAGACCATGGGGAAGCAGATCATCTCCGTGGCGGTTGAGCCGAAAGAGAGCCCGGTCATCAGCCAGAAGCTTGCCGGTCAGGAGTTGAAGCCCGGCCCGCACAAGATCCAGGGGATCGGCGCCGGCTTTCTTCCCGACACCCTCGACCTCTCCGTCGTGGACCGGGTCGAGCAGGTGGACAGCAACGAGGCGCTTGATTTCGCCAAGCGTCTGACCAAGGAAGAGGGGCTTCTGGTCGGCATCTCCAGCGGCGCTGCGGTAGCCGCCGCGGTAAGACTTGCCAATCTTCCCGAATTCGCAGGGAAGACCATCGTCGTGATCCTCCCCGACCTGGCGGAGCGCTACCTTTCCACGGCGCTCTTCGAGGAAGCCTAGAAAGCTGTGGCAGCGAAAAACGCCCCGGATTCCTCCGGGGCGTTTTTCCCCCTCTCCGCTGCCATCCCCTTGTCCCCGCCCCAGAATGCTTTACCTCTTGAGTAAGTCAAAGCTAACTAGCTGATATTCCATGTCTGCTGATGCTGACTTATATGACATGGGGTCGCCAACGGCGGCGTGTGACGCTGATTAGCAACCAACCCCGCCTGCGGCGGCGTTTTGTCCTGGAGTAACGATTGCCGTACTATCCCCATCCCCACCCTGACCCTCCCCTTGAAGGCCTTGAAGGGGAGGGGACGTGGAGGTTAAAGGGTGAACTTACTCAGAAGCGCCCCACGCCGCCGTGGGCGGCCCTGTATCAAAAAGTAACTACTAC
>Ga0154470_1042_pt1 | contig 74822 bp, 59 predicted proteins | sample RifGroC2_FD_115949 | JGI IMG/M metagenome (GOLD analysis project Ga0154470, IMG submission 115949) | Geobacteraceae bacterium GWC2_58_44 | reverse complement strand
GGTGATTCCGTGAATCATGTAGGGTGGGCCGTGCCCACCATCAGGATGCGGTTGTGGTGGGCACGGCCCACCCTACCTCTCATTCCCTTAACTCGATGGCAGTGCCCCCCCACCCCCTCCCATCAAGGGAGGGGAGCGAGCAGCAGACAGGAGCTTAACTTAACGGCAGTGGGGGCGGGGGTGTTTGTGCACTATGCGGTAGATTAGTGTAATCAGTAAAAACAATTGCTTCATTTGAATCGCAACTTGTCCAGCTTCACCGTGCCCCCTGTTACCGGGAGCTTGCCGGGCACGCCGGTGGCTGCCCCCTACCGGAAGTGCAGATTCTCCAGTTTCGCGGTCCCGTTCAGCACCCGGAGCGCGCCGGTGAGCGTCGAATAACCGCTGTTGCTGGTGTAATCCGCATCGAATCCCCCCTTCAGCTCCACGGCGATATCGCGGGCGAGAATCAGGATTTCCGCGAAGGTTACGGCCTGCGCCTGGACGGTGTTGTCGTCGGCCGCGCTGTCGTAGGCGCTTTGAAGCGTCTGGTGGTCGCTCGGCTCGGGGCCTAGCAGCCGCACCATGGTGACGGGGGGAGCCTCGGTGCTGAAGCTCCAGGTTGCAGGGAGCTCCATCGGGTTGCCGGCCAGGTCCCTGACACCGGTGCCGATGGCGGCGGTATAGGTGGTCGAGTAGGCGAGAGTTGCCGCCGGGGTGAAGATTGCGCTCTGGGTCAAGGGATCGTAGCTGACGGTGCCGGTAATGCCGTCAACGGTGAAGCTGGTGGATGTGATGCTCTCCGGATCCATCGGCTCGCTGAACCTGGCGCTCACGGGGGCGCTCACCTCGACTCCGGTGGCGCCGGCGACCGGGGTGGTGGCGCTTAGCGTCGGCGGCGTGGCGTCGGCTACCACCGTGAACATGCCCCGGCCGTGGGTGGCCGCGAGGAGGGTGACGTCGTCCAGCCAGGTGAGCTCGCTGATCTCCACGTTGGCCGGCCCTTCGTTGCTGGTGAACCAGCTGGCCCCGCCGTCCTGGCTGGTGAACAGTCCCACCTCGGTGCCGGCGTAGAGCCAGTCGGCGTGGGCCGGATGACGCACGACGCTGAGGATCGGCACCTCCGGGAGCTCGCCGCTGATGTCGGCCCAGGTCAGGCCGTTATCCAGGGTCCGGTACAGGTTGTTGGCATTGTAACCGCCGAACGCCGCGTAGACCCGGTTCGGGTCGTCCTTGTCGATCAGGATGCGGTTCACCATCCTGGCGGGCAGGGTGGTGGCGCCCGCCTGGCTCCAGGTCGGCGTGGCCGAGAGGCTGTTACTGCTCTTGTAGACCTTGCCATTGCTATGCCCGGTCCAGACGATGGCGGAGTTCCCCCGGGCTACCGCTATGGCGCTGGTATTGCTGCCGATCGACGCCTTGATCGACCCCCAGGCCGGCACGGGGGACTTGACCGTCAGGCTTTGCCAAAGCGACGCGCCGCCGGCCAGCATCCGGTTGTTGTCGTTGGGGTCGAGAACGAAGGGGGCGATGAAGTTGGCGTTTGTGGAGGAGCCCGCATCGCCTATGCCGCTGTAGATGGAGGAGGCGGATGTCGCCCCGCCGTTGGTGGAGCGGTGCAGCCGCAGGTAGACGTATTCCCCGTACAGGTAATTGTCGTCCTGGCTGTCCACCGCGGAAAAGCCGCCGTCGCCGCCGTAGAAGAGCTGCCAGTCGGTCCCGGTGCCGGATTTGAGGAGCGAGCCGTTGTCCTGGGTGCCGCCGATGATCCTGCCGCCGGCCGAGGCATGCCCGGCGCCGCTGTAGAACTGGGTGATTGCCAGGCCGTTGTTCAGGCTCTCCCAGCCGCCGGTCTCGGTGGCGGCCGAAACGTCGGCGGCCCGGAAGATCCCGCCGTCATTGCCGTTGTAGATGGTCTTGTTGGTCGTGCCGTTGTAGTTCGGGTCGGAGACGATTATGTGGTGGTCGGCGTGGGGCACCTGGGGATAGCCGTTGTACATGTTGTTCACCCAGTTGCTGATCCTGGTCCAGCTTGACCCGGCATTGGTGGAGCGCCAAAGGTCGAGTCCGCCGATCACCAGATGCGAGGCGTTGGTCGGGTCGACCCAGATCGTGTTGTCGTACCACCCCTGGCTCCCCAGGTGCAGCGGGGTGGAGACGATGCTCCAGCTCCCCCCGCCGTCCGCGGACTTCCAGATCTCGCCGCTTGCGTTGTCCCTGGAGGCGTAGACCGTCTGCGAGTTCGATTTGGCGTAGGCAAGCTCCATCCTGCTGTTGCTGACGAAGGAAGCCCCGGTGCTCCAGGTGACTCCGCCGTCGACGGACCGGTACAGGTAGCTCCTCCACTGGTTGGTAACGTATCCAGTGGCGGCGGCGACCGCCTTGTTGGGGTCGTTGGGATCGAAATGGACGTCCCACACCATGACTCCCGAGTGGACCTGGGACCAGGTAGCCCCGGCGTCGGTGGAGCGGTAAATGCCGCCGCTATTGCTGTAATATCCCCTGGTTGCGGCGAGAATGGTCGATCCGTCGCTGGATATGGCCAGACGGTTCACATAGAACCAGTTATAGGCGGAACTGTTCACGTTGCTGGAAGGGGTCGTGGCGGGGAGGGGATTCCAGGTGACCCCGCCGTCGGTCGATTTGAAGATGCCTGCTCCCCGGACCGCGTCTCCGTTGTAAAAGCCCTCTCCGGTCCCGGCGTAGATGACGTTCGGGTCGTTGGGCGACATGACCAGGCTGCTGACGGAGAGATTGCCCATGAAGTCGTTGGCGGGGTTCCAGGAGCTGCCGCCATCGGTGCTGTGCCAGATCCCCCCGCTCACGCTCCCAACCCAGATCCTGCCGGAGTCGGTGCGGTCAATGAGGATGGCGCGAATCCTGCCGCCGATGTTGCCGGGACCCAGGGGGCTCCAGTTACCGGAGGCTATCCCAGCTGTCGCCGGGGGAACGATTTCTCCCGTCGTGCCGGTCGCGTCGTCTGTGCTGGTCGAGGGAGTTGCGCCGCCGGCGACGGCTGCGGCATCCCGGTCGTTTGCGGCATGCCCGGCATTGCCCCGCGCGGCGAATTTCTTCAGCAACTCCTTGCGGTGCCCGAGCCCCCTGATCAAGCCGTCCGGCTTCACCTTGCCGTCTTCGCTTTGCCTTTGCAGGTTGCGAAAGGTGAGCCAGTCACCCGGATGATCCGCCTTGGGCTTGTCCAGTCTGGAGAGGGCGCGCTGCAAGGCCTGGTCGGGCATGGTGCAGATGTCGTTGTTGGTAAGGGAACGGTAGGTTTTCAGGGCCGTCAGCCGCTCGATCGAGACCTCGATGCTGCCGGCGACGATCCGGTCGGTAAGAGGGAGTTGATCCGGACAGCGCCGGTTGACGGTAGGGGCTCCGTTACTGGCGGCTTGCTCGCTGAGTACAAACGACACGCTCTGGCAGCCCGGAAGAGTCACGATCAGCAGCAAAAGCAGCAAGTGAACGAAGTTCATGTATACGCCCTCTTATCCAACCAGTTACTGCATAACATGCTGCCTCTGGAGAGTGCCGCCGTCGAACGTTCAACCAAATCCGGGGAGTAAGCAGTGGGCAGAGGATGAAAAACATGCCTGCTCGGAATGCCGCTCACAGAGATTTTGCAGCGTACAAATACTACAGAAACCGATCTCGTATTGTCAAATATAAAAAACCATATCCCGATTTAAATACATCAACCAGCCACCGCGTTCTTAATTCTACTTTGTCACATTACCACCTTGCCCCCATCCCCACCCTAACCCTCCCCTTGAAGGGGAGGGGATTTTAAGGCTCCTCCCCCTTCAAGGGGGAGGATGGGGGGAGGATGGGGGGAGGATGGGGGGAGGATGGTACTGTAATCTGACAAAGTAGAATTAAATATTCAAGAACTAGAAGGTCATCCCCATTGCCTTACCTTGCAACCACCGCAATCGTGCAGCAGCTTTTAAGGAAGATGCCTGCAGGATCAAAGGATCTCAGATTAGTACCAATCTTCCGCTGGTTAAAACTCCCCCTCCCTTGATGACCCTTGATGGGAGGGGGCGGGGGGGAGGGTGAGGTTCGCACGAGCTTTTCACCCTCTCCCCCAGCCCTCTCCCATCAGCCTTCGCCAAGGCTACGGCTGACAAGTCAAGGGAGAGGGGGCTTGTGCGGCGTGCGGGAAATTAGCACTGACCTTAACTTAACCCTTTATAAGCAATGATCTTCCGCTGTACGTCCCTCCCCCTTCAAGGGGGAGGACAGGAGGGGGATGGGGGTGTGCTCTGACGCAGACTCTGCCCCATCCCCACCCCGACCCTCCCCTTGAAGGGGAGGGAGAGTTGTTGGTAGCGGAAGATTGTTGCTAATCAGCGTCCCACGCCGCCGTTGGCGGCCCTGTATCAAAAAGTACCTCCTGCCGTCATCCCCATCCCCACCCTGTCCCTCCCCTTGAAGGGGAGAAGGGTGGGGCGAGATAGGTGGTCGCTATAGTTTCAGCTAGTTAGCCTTCAAGAATATCGTGGAGGCCATATGCAAAGCCAACTGAAACCGATGGGAATCAAACTCCCCCTCGCGGAACGAGAGCGGCTGAAAACACTGGCTGCGCTGAAAAACCGATCCTCGCATTGGTTAGCAAAAGAGGCAATCAGCCAGTATCTTGACAGGGAAGAAGCGGCTGAACGCTTCAAGCAGGATACCATCAGTCGGTGGGAGGAGTATCGCAGCACCGGAAAGGCCGTTCCTAATGATGAGGTCCTGGAATGGCTAGACTCCTGGGGGAGCGACAAGGAGCACAAGGCTCCGGCATGATGATAGGCACCCTTCACCCTTCACCCTTCACCCTTCACCCTTCACCTTTCACCGTTCACCGGTTTATCACCCTTCACCGTTCACCGTTTCATGCCCCGCGCCTTTCACCGGTTTATCGCCTTCACTTTCACGGTTTTATTTACCAATGAGAGCTTTTATGTCATACTCCCGCGAAGTTGGGGTGGCAAGAAATCCTACCAGTTGAAAATTCAGTTTTACAGGATCTACGATGACTGACTCGCAAAAAGGCCTCCTGTACCGGTGTATTTTTCTCACGGCTCTTCTCCTGGCAGTGTACGGCAACACCCTCAATCATGGCTTCGTCTGGGACGACACCGACATCATCGTGGGGAACCCGCTCCTGGAAAAACTCGGCAACATCCCGATGTTCTTTCTCATGGAAGACAGGATCGAAACCGCATCGGGGTACTACCGCCCCCTGACCTACGCCTCCTTTACCCTGGACCGGGTCATCTGGGGCTTGAACCCGGTAGGCTTCAACATCACCAATCTCCTGCTCCACATCGCCGCGACGCTCTCCTTTTACCTGGTGGTGGCGGCCCTTTTCCAGAGGGAACGGCTCGCCTTCATTGCCGCCCTCCTCTTTTCGCTGCACCCGGTCGCCGGTGAAACGGTCAACTTCCATTCCGGAGGCAGGAACACCCTGCTCTGCGCGGTATTCTTCCTGCTAGCGCTGCTCTTCCACGTCAAGAAGAAACCGCTGGCCGCCGTGCTCTGCCTGGCGGGCGCCATCTTCTCCAAGGAATTCGGCCTGGTTCTGCCGGCCATCCTGTACGTCTACGACCGTTTCATCAAGAACGAGAAACCGCGCCCGATTACCTACGCACCCTACCTGATTCCCATCGTCTGCTATTTCACCCTCAGGTCGTTCGCCGTCGAAAAAAGTAATCTGCTGGAATCGCTAAACTTTACCGAGACCCTCTGGGCCGCTCCCCTGCTGGTGATGAGATACCTGCTCAGCATGATCAATCCCTTCGGGCTCAAGGTCCTCTACGATGTGCATACCAACATATACGTCGCCGTACTCTGCCTGGTCGGCGCGCTGGCCCTGGTCGCAGCGCTCTTCTATTTCCTGAAGAAGCAGCAGCAGGAACTTGCCTTGTCGATATTCTGGTATCTCCTCTTCCTCCTTCCAGTCATCAACATCATCCACCTGCCGGCAGCCTCCTTCATGGCCGACCGCTACGCCTACTTCTCGCTGATGGGTTTCTGCCTGGCTCTCGCCTACCTCATCTGCAAGGCGAGGCAGCAGGTCGCCATCGCGATCGTGCTGGTTCTTTGCGTGGTTTACTCGGTGATCGACTTCAGGCGCAACGGCCACTGGAAGGACGACTTTTCCTTTTACACCCAGATGATCAAGGATGCTCCGGAAATGGCCCTCGGTTATCACGACCTGGGGATTCACCATTTCAAGCAGGACGACCTGGCAAACGCGGAAAAGTACCTTGCCATTGCCGCCTCCAAAGAGGACATAACGCCCCGCCTGCTGGGGGCCGGAGCCGGTGCGCTGTGGGAGTCGGGCAAACTCGACGCGGCCGAGAAGCTGCTGCTGAGGCAGCTGGAGCTCGACCCCACCAATCCGCAGCCTTACATCATGCTGAAAATGGTCTACGAGAGGAAGGGGAACCTGCCGCTGTCGAAGAGCTACGGCGCCAAGGCCGAGGCGATGTTCCCGGGGATCGAGCAGATGATGGTCGAGAGGGTGGTTACCGTCACCCAACAGGCCGAGACCTTCATCGCCCAGGGTTCCCATTCCAGGGCGACCACCATGCTCCTAGAGGCTCTCGCCATCAACCCCGACTATGTTCCCGCCCTGATCGACATGGCGAGCATCTCTGCGGAGACCGGCGCCGCGGAAAAGGCGCTCAGATATCTGACCCGGGCGGTCGCGCTCGACCCGCTCAACGCCTCCGCGCAGTACAACCTTTCCATGCTCTACCAGATGCAGGGGAGGCCTGCTGAAGCGGATACCGCCATGAAGAAGTTCACCGAGCTGGAGGCGATTGCCAAACAGAAGCAGGGGAAACCCGGGGCGCGCCCCGATGCCGGCCCTGCGTCAACCGGAGCCGGACAATGAAGCTGATCATCCAGATACCGTGCTTCAACGAGGCCGAGGCCTTGCCGGCTACGCTCAAGGAGCTGCCCCGCAAGGTGCCCGGATTCAGCGTCGTGGAGTGGCTGGTGATAAACGACGGCAGCACGGACGGCACGGAGGAGACTGCAAGGAGGCACGGGGTCGACCACGTGGTCAACTTCACCAACAACCAGGGGCTTGCCAAGGCCTTCATGGCCGGGCTGGATGCCGGCGTCAAGCTCGGGGCGGACATCATCGTCAACACCGACGCGGACAACCAGTACGTGGCGGCCGACATACCCGCGCTGGTCGCCCCGATCCTGGCGGGAAAGGCGGATGTCGTCATCGGCGCCCGGCCGGTCAGCGAGATCACCTCCTTTTCCCCGGCCAAGAAGGTCCTGCAGAGGCTGGGGAGCGCGGTGGTCAGGTTCGTCAGCAAGACCGAGGTCCCCGACGCGCCGAGCGGCTTCAGGGCGATGACCCGGGAAGCCGCCCTGCGCTTCAACGTTTTCAACGACTACACCTACACCCTGGAGACCATCATCCAGGCGGGGCAGAAGAACATCGCCATCACCTCGGTGCCGATCAGGGTCAACGGGGTGATGAGGCCGTCGCGGCTGGTGAAGAGCATCCCCTCCTACGTCAGGAAATCCCTGGTCACCATCTTCAGGATATTCGTGGTCTACAAGGCCTTCAGGTTCTTCATGTCGGTGGGGTTGACGGTTTTCGCCCTGGGATTTCTGGGAGGGACCCGGTACCTGTACTTATACGCGACCGGTGAGGGGGGGGGGCATGTACAGTCGCTGATCCTCTCCTCGATACTGCTGGGGGTGGGGTTCCAGACCATACTGACCGCATTCCTGGCGGACCTTCTGGCGGTGAACCGGCGCCTGATGGAGGATGTGCAGTACCGGGTGAAACATCTGGAATACTCGCGCAGCGCACATGGCAAAAGCCGCAGGGATTGAGGCGGAGCCGCTGCCTGCCACGGCTCCCTTCCCCCATCCCCCTCCCAGCATCGCCCTTAAGTTCGGTATCATGCAAGTGCCAAAGCAGGTTACGCAAAGAACGCTAGGGGACGCCAGGAACGCAAAAAAACAAGCTTTGGGGTTAACAAAGGCCTGTACGTCTATTTTACCTTTCCTGACTGGTACTAACCTTCCGCAAACTGCACAGACACTCGCTCCCCCTGCCCCACTGCCATTTCAAATTACCCGATCAGCGCTCTTAAGTAACTTGGAGCTAACCTGCTGATTTTGTATCCAAGAGTCCCCTCCCCCGGAGGGCACTGCCATTAAGTTAAGGAGGTAGGGTGGGCCGTGCCCACCATACCCGCATCCTGATGGTGGGCACGGCCCACCCTACATGAGCCACGGAACCACCGCTTAACTTAATGGCAGTACCCGGAGGGTTAGGGAGGGGGAAGCCCAGCCAGTTCTTCCTAGAAGCCAGCAGCCTTCCCCCCTCCCGACCTCCCCCCTCCGGGGGGAGGAGAGTGAGCAGGTGCCTGGGAGGATGAACTTTGTCTCCGACAAAGGGCTGCCGTGGCTGCGTGGGGTGCTAATCAGGGTTAAGTTAAGCTCCAACTGTCGGCTCCCCCTCCCTTTATGGGAGGGGGAGAAGTCCGGGGGATATTGGTACAAAGAAAGATGTTACTTTTTGTGCATTTTGCGTCTTTTCGTGGCTAAGAAGTTTCAACTACTTCCGGACCGGCGTGGAGACGCCGTAATAGATGTCGGCGCCGCTTTTCTCCAGCGCCCGGGCCTTGTTGGCGTATTCCAGCGCCTCCCGGCTGCGCCCCTGGGTGCGGCAGACATCGCTAAGCCCCTTCCAGGCGGCGCCATACGAGGGGTCAAGGGCGACGGCCTCCCGGTACTTCGCCTCGGCCTCGGGATAGCGCCTCTGGCGTTCGTACAGGTCCCCCATGTGGAAATGGACCTCCACCCGCTGCGGGGCGAGGCTGATGGCCGACTTCATCTCGTTCTCGGCGGAGGCATAGTCACCTACCATGACGTTCAGGCTTCCGAGGTTCAGCCAGGTAGACCACTGCAGGGAGTTGAAACGCAGCGATTTCCTGAACATCTCGGCCGCGTCGGCAATCCGGCCGGTACTGGCGTATGCGGCACCGAGGTTGTTGTAGATCTGGGGATCGATCTCCTTGAAGAGCAGGCAATATTTGTACGCCTTGATCGCCCCTTCATAGTCCCCCTTTCGCTGCAGGGCTACCCCGAGATTTTGCCAGACACCGACCTTTGAGGGTGCCTTGTCCGCGTTGTCGCGCCAAAGCTGTACCGGCTCGCGCCAGATTTCGTTGCGAAGGTAGGTAGCTGTTGCCAGGGTGACCACGACGACTCCGGCAACGGCGGCAAGGATCCGCAGCTGGTGCGCGTTCACAAAGGCTACCGCAGCCGCGACTACGGCCAGGAAAAAGCCGGTCGAGGGGAGGTAGAGCCGGTGTTCGAAGATCACGTCGCGGATCGGAATCAGCCCCGACTCGATGGAGAGGGTCAGGAAAAACCAGAGCAGGCCGAAGGCCGAGATCCTCAACAGCCTGCGTCCCCCCTCGGTGGGAACCCAGAGCCCGCGCATCTTGTCGAAGGCCTCCCCCGAGCGCCCGGAGAGGATATACATCCATGCCGAGAGCGCCAGCAGGGAGCAGAGCAGCAACGAGGAGAGGAGAACCTCGAATTCGAACAGGGAACTGCGCAGAGGATAGTCGTAGACCACCTGCTGATTCACCGGCAAAAAGAGCAGGCTGATATATCGGACCACTACGGTGGTCTGGGTGAGGAGATAGCCGGCACGCGAAATGTCGCTGGTCTCCCGCGTCATCAGGTCGAGGGTGGTAAAGGGATTGCCGCCGCGGGAAGCGGCCAGAAGGAACAGCCCGCACGCCACCGCACCCGCCGCGGCGATCCAGCAAATCCTGACCAGCTTCTTCCTGGTGAGGCCGAAGAAGGAACATTCGTAGAGCAGGATCGCTGCCGGGAGGGTCACGGCGATTTCCTTGGTCAATATGGCTAATCCCGACATGAGAGCTGCCAGGAGAAACCAGAGCCAGGTCACGCCGCTCCGTCCCGATCCTCCAGCAGAGTTCCCGGTTTTCAAATCGTCATTCACAGTCGCTTCGGCTGACAAATCCGCCTTCCCGGCCGCGTCAGCCGACACATCCTCCTGCCCGGTCGTTTCGGCCGACAGGTCCGGCTGCCCGGTCGCTTCGGCCGGCACGCCAGGCTGCGCTGTCCATGCCGGCGCTGCGAAGCTGGTCATCCTTCCCTTCGCATAGCAGACCACCGCGGCGAGATAGAAGAGCGTGGCGAGGGAGGCGAAGCGCTGCACGATGTAGGTGACCGCCTGGGTCTGGATCGGGTGGGCCACGAAGAGAAGCGAAACGATGAGCGGGATGAGTCCCGCTCCCGAAGGAAGCGGGTCGCGCCCGGCCGTGGGGGAGGCACGGGTGAAAAACGGGGTCTTCAGGGTCACGGCCGCCACGGCGTAGACCAGAAATGCCGAGGCGACATGAATGACGAGGTTGACGACATGGTAACCGGTGACGTCGAGGCCGCCGTAACGGTAGTTGAGGGCGAGACTCAGGTACCCGACGATGCGTCGCGGGTTGTAATGGAGCCCCTGCCCGGCGAAAATCCGGGAGATCTCCTTGGTGATGTCATTGGTTGCTATCGCCTGCTCGTCATCGAAGGTGAACGGCACGGCAAAGGAATTGGAATAGGCGGCGATTCCGACCGCTGCCACCAGGATCAGGCTCAGAAAAACCCAGGCCGGTTGTTGCCACTTGCTCCCGGGGTTCGACTCTTTATTGTCCAGCCATTTCATAAAATCACCTCAATTAGAGTCGGTTGAGAGTTGAGAGTTGAGAGTTGAGAGTTGAGAGATGAGAGATGAGAGATGAGTCTCAACTCTCAACCGGCTCACCCTCATCCCTCAACGGGTTCATCGGGTTCATCTGGCAATCCAGTCATACCACTCGGCAGTCACATGGCTCAGGAAAAACGGAAAATCGGAAACGATGAGAGCAAGGGCGGTCGCAGCCGCAAGGGCCAGCCTCCCCTTCTCCCCCTTGAAGAGACGCACGAGATAGAGACAGGAGACGGCATAGACCGGTCCCATGACGGGAAAGATATAGCGACCCGCCACGGTAAGAACGATATCCTTGGACTCGATGTAGTTCTGGTAATTGATCTTGTACAGAAGAAAAGCGGCGTAACCGACCGAGATGCCTAGCAGGGAGGCCGGGAGCCAGTTCAGCTGCCAGGGACGCCAGCGTACCAGGTAGGCCGCCAGCACGAAAAGAATCAAAAGGAAAAGCGGAATGAAGCTGAATCCCGCGTTGGCCATGCCGATGTGGGCCTTGATTCCGAACGAGGTCGAGAGCATCTGGAGAAACCAGACCGCCGTGTAGGGAAGCAACCCCATCGGCTGGAAACCAGACTGCTGCAGATAGGCGTAATTCTCCACAATGGTGATGGCATCCTGACGGTCGCCCGGATGGGTGATCTGCGAGGCCATCTCCTTTGCCTTGTCGATGCCGATCTTTCCTTCCTTGAACAGCTTGAAAATGTGGTTTCGTGCCGCCAGGCGGTACTTCATGGCATTCTCAAGTGGAAGCACGGCCTCGATCGGCGGATTGAACGCGTTGTAATTGACATAGTTCCCGCCATAAAGGTCGATGTTCAGCACCAGGGCGACCAGAACAGCTGTCAGCAGGAGGGCGGCACGCTTCCCCTGCGACTTGAAGTAATGCTTCAATGCGGAGGGGAGCCTGGAGATATTCCTGATCTCGTGGATGACAAAAACAGCGGCCAGCAACAGTGCAAGCGGCAGGAAGGTGATTTTGGTCAGACATCCCGCCAACAGGCAGAAAAGCGACAGAGCCACCTGATGTCCCGACCTCTCCCTGAAGAAGGCAAAGAGGTAATAGATCGCCATCGCCGCCAGCAGATTGGCGAGGTTGTCGTAGGAAACGGTAGCGGAGAGAAACGAGAACATCAGGGTGTTGGTCATGGCAACGACCACGAGTATCGAGGCGAGCCGGTTATGGGTCAGCAGCCGGAGCAGCTTCCAGACATAGTAAACCGTGGCAAAGGCCAGGGGAATGTTGAGAATCCGCAGGAACACCAGGTCGGAGGCGCCGAAGAAATTGAGATGCAGGAGTTTCCCCATGGCCCAGTAATAGAGCCAGGGGATGTTGGTCACCAGCCCGTACTGGTATGAATCCGGGGAGTTGACAGGGAGCAGGAATGCCTTGGAAAAGATCGTGCAGACGCCGAAATGGGTGACTTCGTCGGGCGGCACGTAGGGCGAGATATTGACGGCGAAATAGAGGAGCCGCACCCCGAAGTAGATAAGAAGCGCCGTCACGATCCACTTCATCTGGCTGGACGAGGGGAATTTTCCATCCTCGGTTTCACTAAAAGAGCTCATTTCTTCTCCAATTCTCAATCCATTCCCGGCAATGATGCAAATTTGAACCTGATTAGCCCCCAACCCGCCTGATGCACGTTTTGTCGGAGAGGAACTTTACCTAGCTGTAACGCTCCTGATACCTGATCCCCCCCTTTGACAAAGGGGGGACAGGGGGACAGGGGGGGATTTGCCTTTGAAGTTCCTCAGAAGCCGCCCACACCGCCGTGGGCGGCCCTGTATCAAAAAGTAACTACTACTTCCGCAAGCATTCCACCACTTGCTCCTCCCCCCGGAGGGGGGAGGTCGGGAGGGGGGAAGAGTGCTGGCTTCCAGGAAGAACTGGCGGGGCTTCCCCCTCCCTAACCCTCCCCCTCCGGGGGAGGGGACTCTTCCAGCTCGTTCCCAAGCCCCAGCTCGTTCCAGCTCGTTCCCAAGCCCCAGCTCGTTCCAGCTCGTTCCCAAGCTCCAGCTTCCAGCTCGTTCCCAAGCTCCAGCTTCCAGCTCGTTCCCAAGCTCCAGCTTCCAGCTCGTTCCCAAGCTCCAGCTTGGGAACGTAAAATTGTACGGGAAGCTCCGCTTCACTACGCTTCAAAGCTGGAGCTTTGCCGGCAATTACATTCCCAAGCTGGAGCTTGGGAACGAGAAATTACTAGCGGTGCGGTTCAAGCACTGCCGCCTTTATTGTAATCCCCGCGCGACAGGTACTTCTCCAGCCAGATGTAGAGGCAGATGAAGAGATAGCGGCTCCCCATCTCCTTGATCTTCAGCTTGGCCTCGCCGGTGCGGCGGTTGCGCCAGGTTATCGGGATCACGGTCCAGCTGTAGCCGCGCACCATCGCCTTGAGCGGCAGTTCCACCGTCAGGTTGAAATGGGGGGAGAGCAGCGGCCGGCTCCCCTCTATCACCTCGGCGCGGTACGCCTTGAAGGCGTTGGTGGTGTCGTTCAGCTTGATGCCGAACAAGAGCCTGATGAACAGGTTGGCCAGCCGGTTGATGGTCAGCTTGATCACGGGATAATCGATCACCCCGCCCCCCTTGACGAAACGGCTGCCGAAGACGCAGTCATACCCCTCGTTGAGCTTGTGCCAGTAGCGCACCACGTCGCGGCAATCGTCCGATTCGTCGGCCATCATGACCACGACGGCATCCCCGGTGAAGCTGTTCAGGCCATGGATGATGGCCCGGCCGAAGCCGTGCAGCCCGGTGTTGCGGATCGGCACCAGTTCCGGGAGGCGCTGCCGCAGATCCTGCAAAAGCTCCCAGGTCCGGTCCGTGCTCCCGTCATCGACCACCACGATCTCGTGGGAAATGCCCTGAAGACGCAGCTCCAGGTGGAGGTGCTCGACGGTCGAGCAGATGCACCCCTCCTCGTCGCGGGCGGGAAGGACGATGGAGAGCAACTGGAGCGGTTTTTTTCCTGCAGGTTCCGTCGTCATGCCACCCCCGAAATTTCCAGCCAGTCCGGATGGGCCTCGGCATGGAGCGCGATCTCTTCCAAAATGGCGGCAAGCGGCGTCTCGGGACGCCATCCCCACAGCTCGCCGGCCAGGGCGGCATCCATCACCAGCCACGGGATGTCGAAGCGGCGCATCTGCGGGGTGGCGGAGACCTCATGGTCGCCGTAGCGCTCCCGGCACCAGCCGCTCAGCTGGCAAAGCGACATGGCATGGTCCGGGCCGCCGCCGAGATTCACCACCCGGACCGGCGCGCTAGCGCCCGGGGCCGTCTGATTCCTCAGGAGCGCAATCAGGTCGCGCGGGTGCAGGCAGTCGCGTACCTGGTGACCCTGGCCTCCGAAGCCGATATAGCTCAGGGCTCTGCGACGCAGCCAGGAGTTGATCCAGAAGGCGAAGATCCCCTGGTCGGCCCTGCCGAACTGCCCGGCCCCGGCCAGCACGCCGCAACGGTTGATCCAGACCGGGAAGCCGAAGGTCTCGCCGTACTCGAGCGCCAGGGTTTCCGAGGCGAGCTTGCTGCAGCCGTAGAGGGAGATGGGGGGGGCGGTACTGAAAGCCTCGCTGAGCCCCGCAGCGGAGAGCCCCGGCGGCAGCTCCTGCCGCTGCGACAGGCGGAAGCCCCCCGCGCTCGCCTCGACGGCGACTTCGGCCAAGGGGGCGATGCTGTAGACCCTGCTGGTGCTGATCAGGATGAAGCCGGCAGCGACGCGCTTGCAGTACTCCAGGATATTCACCGTGCCGAGCAGGTTGTGCTCGATCAGCTGCCGGCTGCTGGTCATGCCGTCCACCCCGGCCAGCACGCTCGGATTGGCGGCGGCGTCCAGCACCCAATCGACCGGCGGCAGGGTCTCGAAATCCGAGGCCATCCGGATGTCGCCGTGGATCAGCTTGACGCCGAGCTTCTGCAAGGCGCTGCGGTTATGCTCGCTGCCGCTGCGGCTTAAGTTGTCCATGCCGTAGATGACGACCCCCGGCTCCGCCTCCAGCCAGGCGCGGGCCAAGGTGGAGCCTACGAAACCGCAGATCCCCGTGATCAGTATCTTCATCTCTCCCCCGTCAGGAACCGAGCCGCTGCTGCCATGACTCCACGATCTCCGAGACGGTCCGGGGCAGTGACTTGGTGATGTCCCAGGACGGATAATGGGCCTTCATCCGTGACAGGTCGCTGTAGTAGCAGATGTGGTCGCCGATGCGGTTCTCGTCCACGTAGCGGTAGAGCTGCTTCTTCCCCGAGAACTGTTCGGCGAGAGCGAACGCCTCCAGGATCGAGCAGGAGTTTCCCTTTCCCCCGCCCAGGTTGTAGACCTCGCCGCAGCGGGGATTGAGGAAGAAGGCGTGGATGAAGCGGGCCACGTCCTCGGAGTGGATGTTGTCGCGGACCTGCTTCCCCTTGTAGCCGAAGACCGTGTACTCGCGCCCCTCCAGGTTGCATTTCACCAGGTAGCTCAGGAAGCCGTGCAGTTCGACGCCGGAATGGTTCGGGCCGGTCAGGCAGCCGCCCCGCAGGCAGCAGGTCGGCATGTTGAAGTAGCGGCCGTACTCCTGGACCATGACGTCCCCCGCCACCTTGGAAGCGCCGAACAGCGAGTGCTTGGACTGGTCGATGGAGAAGCTCTCGGGGATGCCGTTTTCATAGGCCGGGTCGTCGTACTCCCAGCGGGTTTCCAGCTCCTTGAGGAGGATGGAATTGGGGAGGTCGCCGTAGACCTTGTTGGTCGACATATGTATGAAGGGGGATTCGGGGCAGAACTGCCGCGCGGCCTCCAGAAGGTTGAGGGTCCCCACGGCGTTGGTGTCGAAGTCGTCGTAGGGGATCGCCGCCGCCCGGTCGTGGGAAGGCTGGGCCGCGGTATGGATGATGGCGGCAGGCCTCAGCTCCCTGACCAGGTCCAGCACACCCTGGCGGTCGCGGATGTCCAGCTCCATGTGGCGGAAGTCGGGGAGGGTTTCGACGAGCCGCTGCTGGCTCCAGCGCGTGTCCCCCTGTGGGCCGAAGAAGACCGCCCGCTGGTTGTTGTCGATGCCGTAGACGGCAAAGCCCAGGCTGTGGAAAAAGGTGGTCACCTCGGAGCCGATCAGGCCGGAGGAGCCGGTGATGAGTATCTTGGCTTTTCTTTGCTGCATTGGGAACTCTCCTTCTGTCGTATCTGCCCCTTGCTATCTTCCATCGGGCTTCCCCCCTCCCTAGCCCTCCCCCTCCGGGCACTACCATTAAGTTAAGGGGACGCCTGCCTGTCTCCCCCCTTTGCAAAGGGGGGCGGGGGGGATTTGGCCCAGGCTGCAACAAAGCCCAAGCTCGCAACAGAGTTGAAATCCCCCTCAATCCCCCTTTGCAAAGGGGGAGGCTTTCCGATCTTCCGCTGCAGTCAGGATGCCGTTGTGGTGGGCACGGCCCCCCCCCCCCCCCCCCCCCTCCCTTGATGGGAGGGGGTGGGGGGGAGGGTGAGGCTTGTACGAGCTTTTCACCTGCTATTTCAAAGAAACATAATCCACCTTCAGCGAAACCCGCCGTGGGATGACCGGAAGATTCCAGAAACCCCCACTGCGCCTAAGCTCCGCAACGGCGCTTTTTATGGCGGCGGGGTTTGCCGACGGGTTAGGCGTCGAGCCGTCCGCGAGGGAGGCCAGGAGCAATTCCGGCAGGCTCTGCGGCGCGAACAGGACTCCCCCCTGGAGCTGGCTCAGGTAGCATCTCCAGGCGTACTCCGATCTCTCGCCGTTGGCATGGGTCGCGGTGACCACCACATCGAGCTCCGGCGCCTTGAAGAGGGTCGCCGCCAGCCGCCACAACACCCCGTTGACGGCCTGCGGCTGATCGAAGCTGATGCGGAGCAACTCTCCCGGCGCCCCCTGCGCCGTCTCGGTGTACCGCATCACCCTGCCCGAGGGTTTCCCTGCTTCATTGGCTCGAAGTATGGTGAATCCCTCGACGACGTCGATGACCCGGTAGTGGGAACCAAGCGGCGGCAGCAGATCGGTGAGTTCGGCTACCGGGGATCTGTCATCGATGGCACTAGGGCCGATCACCACGATATCGGGGCGGCGCGCCGACGACAGGAACTCCGCTTCCAGGCGATGCGCACGGGAATGGGGCCCCGTGGAATAGAGCTGCAGGCTTGGTGACGGCGCCAGTTGATACCCCTCCACCCCTTCGAAGAGCAGCAACTCCCAGGGATAAAAGGTGATGCGAGGTTTGCTTCCCTTTGCCCCGAATGCCCGGCCGATCGCGTTCAGCCGGGAGAAGAGTTCCGGTTGGCTGTTCCCGATGAAGGCCCTCTTGGCCTGGAACAGTTCCGGCTCCTGCCCCTTGAACCCTTCGACCAGCCGGTGGCCCGAGGTCAGCCAATTGCGGGCCAGATTTGCCGCATTGTTCTCTCCCGGAAGGAACTTGAGCATCGGCAGATAGAGTACCAGGAGCAGCAGCGAGGCCGAGCAGAGCAACAGCTTCTCGCCCTTTCCCTTTGTCTTGAAACCTGTGAAGGAAACCAGGGCAAGTATGGCAAAGACCGGGGTGACACTGCCGTAGAAAAGTCTCATATGGGAAAGATCGGCTCTGACAAATCCATGCTTGAACAGCAACAGCATGGCTCCGAGAAACGCCATTATGAGACAGAGCGCGGCGCCTCGTCCAGCCATTTTTTTGGAAGCCTGCCAGGCCAGAACGCTCCCGCCGGCAAGATATACCAAGGCAATGACATAGTTGGGGGCACTGTAGGGGAGGTGCCTGATCATGACTTCCGAATACCTGCTCGCCGTCTCAAAGCCCAAGGTGAGATAGGTGAAAAGATGGTAACTTCCTGAACTGACCACAAACAGGGCGTACAAGGTCGCCAGATAACCTGAGATGCAGAGTAAAAAGGTTCTCGCTGCGATCTTTTTGCTGACAAGCAGCGACGTCAGCAGCACAAAGAGCGCAAACGAGGACATGATGCCGAAGGATATCTTGTACAGCACTCCGCAGGCACTGAGAATGATCAGTAGAACTATGCCGGTGAGGTCCGCCGTTTTCCGCAGGGAGCACGAGACGATCAGCAGGAATAGCGCGATGACCAGATGCACCTCGTGCGAGCCATCCATGCCTATGAAGGAAAACGGGAGGAGTATTACGGAGATGAGCCTGACGCGCCAGGAAAGGTCGACGGCATCGAAGATGCGCGAAAGATATCTGACGATGATGCCGGCAATGAAGAGCCCGAGAAGATAATACGGCAAGGGCTGAAATCGCTGCTGCCCCATCGGCGCCCCGAACCAGTGGGCAAGAGGGCCGTAGGTGAACCAGGAATCGCTCCCCAGCGAAAGACCGAGCTCCCTGAACTTGCCGAGAGCGTACCTCCACGAGCCGTCTATTGAATTACCCTCAGCCCAATCCTGTGGAAGTATCCAGAAGGAAAAGATGTACAGGGCAAGCATCAGCGCCGGCAGGCGGTTCTTTAACGACGACAGCATGGGGCTCATGCTTCCTTCCTCAACTGCGCCCGGTAACTCTGCCAATTCAGGAGCGGGCGCTACGGGGATCCTACTTCCGAGTCATCGGCACGGCATTAGCTAAAACCAATGCCGCAGCCGACAGTATCAGCCTAAATAAGAGCTGGATAATAGCAGAGTGAGCCTGATTTAGAAAGGAGATTGTGGTGCATACGGGGGAAATCGAATCTGGACATACTACTGCGGATGTACTATAATCGCGGGGTTCTCATATTGTAGTACAGTTCGTCCCGGCAATTCGGCAAGACCCCCTTCACAATAAGAGCGCGCCGATGACTTCTCCCCAAAACTTACTGTCTTCTGTTCCAAAACGGGCTTTGATCTGCGGTATATCGGGGCAAGACGGGGGGTATCTGGCCCGTTTCCTGCTCGACAGAGGGTACGAAGTATTCGGGACGGCCCGGGACGCCCAGATCGCACTATTTTCCAACCTGCAACTGCTCGCCATAAGAGATCGCATCACCGTTATCTCCATGGCCCTCAATGACTTCCGAAGCGTGCTACAGGTAATATCCAAGGTGCAGCCGGACGAGATATACAATCTGGCCGGTCAGAGCTCCGTCAGTCTCTCTTTCGAGCAGCCGGTGGAGACCCTGGAAAGCATCAGTATCGGCACTCTCAATCTGCTGGAAGTGATGAGGTTCATCGGTCGCCCCGTCAAGATGTACAATGCAGGTTCCAGCGAGTGTTTCGGCAATACCGACGGCCGGCCGGCCGACGAGATGACCCCTTTCCGTCCCCGCAGCCCATACGCGGTAGCCAAGGCGACCGCGCACTGGGAGGTGGCCAACTACCGCGAGGCGTACACCCTTTTCGCCTGCACCGGCATCCTTTTCAACCACGAGTCCCCCCTGCGCCCGGAACGTTTCGTCACCAGGAAGATCGTCGCCACCGCCTGCCGTATCGCGGCCGGCAGCGGCGAAAAGCTCCATCTGGGCAACATCAGCATCGCCAGGGACTGGGGCTGGGCGCCCGAGTATGTCCATGCCATGTGGTTGATGCTCCAGCAGGAGCTCCCCGAGGATTACGTCATCGCCACCGGCCAGACCAGCACGCTGGAGGAGTTCATCGATGCCACCTTTTCCCGTCTGGGGCTGGAGTGGAAGGATTACGTGGTCCACGATGCCACGCTGATACGTCCTTCGGAGATCATGCACAGCCAGGCAAATCCGGAAATGGCGGCCGAGAAGCTCGGATGGCGCGCCAAGCACAAGATGCTGGACGTGGTCACCATGATGACCGATGCCGAGATCAGGAGCAACGAGGCAAAACGGCCGGCCACAAAACCTCCCCCCTTTGAAAAAGGGGGGTCGGGGGGGATTTAGCCCAGGATGCCACAGCGTGCCGGTGGCCCCGAAGGCAAATCCCCCTAAATCCCCCTTTGTCAAAGGGGGACTTTCCGCTGCATCGATTCAAGCCGCTGATTAGGAGCAATCCGCGCAATGCACAAACACCCCTCCCCCGCCCCTCGCATCAAGGGAGGGGAGAAGACCGAGCGTGGGATTGGGTGCTTTTAAGTAACTTGGAGCTAACCTGCTGATTTTGTATCCAAGAGTCCCCTCCCCCGGAGGGGGAGGGTTAGGGAGGGGGAAGCCCAGCCAGTTCTTCCTAGAAGCCGGCAGTCTTCCCCCCTCCCGACCTCCCCCCTCCGGGGGGAGGAGCAAGTGGTGGACTGCTTGCGGAAGTAGTAGTTACTTTTTGATACAGGGCCGCCCCCGGCGGCGTGGGCGGCTTCTGAGTAAGTTCACCGTTTAACCTCCACGTCCCCTCCCCTTCAAGGGGAGGGTCAGGGTGGGGATGGGGATAGTACGGCAATCTTACTCCAGGACAAAACGCCGCCGCAGACGGGGTTGGTTGCTAATAGATATTCCCAACATTTTTCTGAGGTAAGTTATGAAGTCAGGGGTGATTACCTACGATTTTTTCCCCTTTATAGGCGGCATCGGAAGACTTACCTACACCTTGTACTGCGAGGTGAAAGGGAGGAACGTCCTCTTTTTCTCTCCCGCCGACAACTCGCTCCCCGGGCACGTACGGATCCATTTCTGGCCCATCCGCTTCATCAAGCAGGTCGGCGTCTCCATCTGGCTGCATCTCAACGCCCACAGGATCATCTCCGAATACGGCTTGGGCAAATTGAACGTCCATTCCGGCTCGGGCGGCGTCCTTCTGATCCGCAGGCTCCCGGTTCCCGTGGTCATCACCTGTCATCACACCTATTGGCAGCAGTATACCCATATCAAGTCGCAGTTCTGGAAGCGCATCTTCCTCCCCTTCGAAAAGAGAACCTACCGACTGGCCGACCAGATCATCTGCGATTGCGAGGACACCAGAAGGGTCCTGCTTGAGCGTTACCGGATCCCGGCGGAAAAGATGTCCGTGATCCACTGCGCCGTCGATGCGGAAAAGTTCCATCCGGAACAGACCGAAAAGAAGGCGAACTCCCTGGTCTACATCGGCCGCATCGACACGCGCAAGGGGATCGAATTCCTGATCAGAAGCATGCCGCTGGTGGTGCAGCAGATTCCCGATGCCCACCTCACCGTCGGAGGCAAGGGGTGCGATCTGGAGAAAATGAAGGCCCTGGCAGCCAAACTGGACCTGGAGCGCAACGTCACCTTCCTCGGTTTTGTTCCCGATGACCAGTTGAACGGCCTGTACAACCAGGCCCAGTGCGCCGTGGTCCCCTCGATCTTCGAGGGATTCGGGATCACCGTCATCGAGGCGCTGGCGGCCGGGACCCGGGTGGTCGGCACCGACGTGGACGGCATTCGCGAGTCCTTGAGCAGCGGGGAGAACGGTCGGCTCGCCCCCTACGGCGACCACCGGGCCTTTGCCGATGCCATCGTCGCCGAGCTGAGGAGCCCCCGAAGCGCCCCTCAGCTGCGCCCGGAGTACCAGGTCGACCGGTTCAGGGAGCGCTACCTGGAAGTACTCAGTTCATGAATGCACGCTGGACCAGGTATCTGCCGGAACTCCTCAGGGAAAAGCTCGATGGACGTCAGGAGCTCCAGCAGGTCGTGGTCAACACCGGATGGCTCTTCTTCGACAACATCATCCGGATGGGGGTGGGGCTTTTCGTCAGCATCTGGGTGACGCGCTACCTGGGACCGGAGCGGTTCGGGGCGCTGAGTTACGCCACCGCATTCGCCTTCATCTTTTCCTCGGTCGGCGCCCTGGGACTCGACTGGGTCGTGGTGCGCAACCTGGTACGCAGCCCGGAACAGCGCGATGAAATCCTGGGGAGCGCCTTCGCTCTGAAGCTTCTGGGCGGCATCGCCACCTTCGGTTTGTCCGTTGGCGCCATCGTCCTGATCCGCCCCGACGATCGGCTCTCCACCTGGCTCGTGTCTGTTATCGCCCTGGGCACCGTATTCCAGGCCTTCGGCGTCATCAACTTCTGGTTCCAGTCCCGGGTTCAGGCCAAATACAGCGCCTATGCCAGAAGCATATCCTTCCTGATCATCTCGCTGGTCAAGATCGTCCTGATCCAGCTTGAGGCACCGCTGACGGCCTTTGCCTGGGCAGCCCTGGCCGAGGTCGTCTTCGGTGCCGCTGGTCTTCTGGCCGCCTACCGGATCAGCGGACAGCATCTCAAGGCCTGGCGTTCAACGACGACGATGGCCAAGGAGTTGTTGCGGGACAGCTGGCCGCTGCTGCTAACCGATATCGTCATGCTCGCCTACAGGCGCATTGACCAGGTCATGATCGGTGAAATGGTAGGAAGTTCCGAGGTTGGGATTTATGCGGTGGCGGTGCTGCTGGCCGAGGTGTGGCTCTTCATACCTATGGCGATAACTTCGTCCGTGTTTCCAGGCGTTGTCGAGGCGCGGCAGCGCGGCGAGGAGTTGTTCCAGGACCGCCTGCAGCGCTACTACAACCTGATGTCGTTTCTGGGCTGGGTGGTTGCGGTGCCGGTGACGCTGGTAGCGAACTGGGCCGTGTTGCGGCTCTTCGGTCCCTCCTACTCAATGGCAGGCCCCATGCTGACCGGCCTGATCTGGGGCGGACTCTTCATAAACCTCTCCATCGCGCGCAGCTCCTTTCTCACCATCATGAACTGGACCCGGCTCCACTTCATCACTGACCTTCTCGGCTGCCTGCTCAACGTGGCACTGAATCTCTTCCTGATCCCGCGCTACGGCGGCATGGGCGCGGTGATCGCCTCGCTCATCTCCTACTGGTTCGTGGCCCACGGCTCCTGTTTCCTGTTCAAGCCGCTGCTCAGGACCGGGACCATGCTGACCAGAGCGATGCTGTATCCCAAGATCTGGTAAAGTCAGACTGAAGGATTACCTCCACCAAAAATTAAGGCTGAAGAACCAAAGGTGACGGGTACAACCCGCCCTCAACCCTTGACCTCCAGCCTTTAATGTTAAACCTGCAACTTTGGTTCTTCCGTATGAATCAGTCGTGCGCGAAGAGCTGGCCCAGGGTCGGGTTGAACTCGCACTGCAGCTCGAGGTAAGCGCCTCGCCTGAAGATATATCAGGGCTATTTTGACTAGCGAGATGGCCAGGAAGGATGCGCTTCTGGCGCCGCTCACCGCCTTCGCCTGGGCAGCCCTGGCCGAGGTGGTCCTGGGTGCCGCGGGTCTTTTAGCCGCATACCGAATCAGCGGCCAGCATCTGAAGGCCTGGCGTTGCACGATGCTGATGGCCAAGGAGCTGATGCGGGACAGTTGGCCGCTGCTGCTGACCGATATCGTCATGCTCTCCTACCGGCGCATTGACCAGGTGATGCTCGGTGAAATGGTGGGGAGCAGCGAGGTGGGGATCTACGCCGTGGCGGTGATGTTGGCCGAGGTGTGGTGTTTCCTGCCGATGGCGGTCACCTCGTCGGTGTTTCCGAGCGTGGTCGAGGCGCTGTTTCAGGACCGCCTGCAGCGTTATTACAACCTGATGTCGTTTCTGGGCTGGGCGGTGGCGCTGCCGGTGACGCTCGCGGCCAACTGGGCCGTGGCGCTGTTTTTTGGCCCCTCCTACTCCATGGCCGGGCCGATGCTGACCGGCCTGATCTGGGGCGGCCTCTTCCTCAACCTCTCCATAGCCCGCAGTTCCTTTCTCACCATCATGAACTGGACCCGGCTCCACTTCATCACCGACCTTCTCGGCTGCCTGCTCAACGTGGCGCTCAATCTCTACCTGATCCCGCGCTACGGAGGGGTGGGAGCGGCGTTTGCATCCATCGCCACCTACTGGTTCGTGTCCCACGGCTCCTGTTACCTGTTCCGCCCCCTTGTTCCCACCGGCAACATGCTGACCCGCGCCCTGTTCTTACCGAAGTTCTGGTAGCTCCAGGCCGCAGCCCCGTGTAGGAATTCATCCCACAGCTCCACCCTTTTCCTACAAAAAAAACAGACGAGCTCCGATTCACGCGCGGCTCGTTTTCCCGTACTATCGGCACGGACGTATGCGCTGAAGCACGCCGCCCGCTCGCCCCGCGAGCGCTCCCTGCACCCTGAGGGCACCAGCAGCGCCACCGGCATCGTCGCCCTGAGGCCGAAGTCTTTCGCCCTCCTCGCCCTTCCCGCCACCCGCAGCGTGAGACTTTCATGAAAAGGATCAAAGCCCTGTCGCGGCTGGTCAGGTTCGCCGTGGCACGACGGCGCCCGGCCTCCCCCGTCATCCTCATCTTCACCACGACCACCCGCTGCAACATGGCCTGCCGGCACTGCGGGGACGACGTCTGGGGTAATCCTGACCATGATCTGTCGCTCAGGGAGATAGAAAGGCTCAGCAGCGAGTTGGGGCCTGTCGAGGCGCTCTCGCTGGGAGGCGGGGAGCCGTTTCTGCGCAAGGATCTGGCTGACATCTGCGCCGCATTCTATGAAAGGAACGGGACCCGATGCATCAGCATCCCCAGTAACGGGTTCGCAGGCGATGCCACCTGCGACACGGTGCAGCAGATACTGGAGCGCTGCCCCGCCTCGACACTCAACCTGATGCTCTCCCTGGACGGCTTTGAGCAGACCCATGACGACATGCGCATGCCGGGTTCATTCGCCAGGGTCATCGATACGGGGCACCGGTTGGCGGAGATGAAAAAAGAGCAGCCACGCCTGACGCTCTGCTTCAACGCAACCATCAACAGCGACAACTGGCGGGAACTGCCGGCCCTGGCAAAATTCGTAAGAGAGAGCTTCCAATGCAACCTGGAGTTCAACATCCTCACGGGGAACCCGAGGGATCCCGATTGCAAGGTGCCTTCACAGAGCGAACTTCAACAGACGATCGATGCCATCTACGCCGTCCATGAAGTGACTCCGCTTACTATGAATCATCAACAGGTATATACCGACGTGGTCGTCAGGACAAATCAGGAGAAGCGGCAAATCGTTCCGTGCCGGGCGGGGAGTCTTGTTGGTATGATAGATGCCAACGGGGATGTACGGGCCTGTTCCCAGCTCCCGGCTCTTGGCAACCTGCGGGACGCATCTTTTAAGCGCATCTGGCATTCCGAAACAGCAAGGAAACAGTACCAGTCAATCTGCAAAGGCGCCTGCAGCTGCAATAACGACTGCTTCATCAGAATCAGCCTGATGCACTACTGGAAACTCCCTTTTTACCTCCTTAAAAAGCGGTTCCGGTCTCAATGACAACAGGTTCGCGAGAGGCGCGCCGCAAAATTGAAACTGATTACTACTAATCAGGAAATTGAAACTGATTAGCGCACCAACCACTCCCCCCTTTGGAAAAGGGGGGCTGGGGGGGATTTAGCGTATCGGTCGGTAGGCGACGATCTTGATGCAGAACTTCTTGATCAGCTCGATCTTGTAACGGCCGTCTTTAGGAAGGGGGAAAAACACCGACATAGCATCCAGAAATAAAGATTGCCAATCAACCCTGAAATCGGTAATATTTATTACCAGTTTTCCAGTCAGCCTAGAAAGGGATGGTACCGGCATGACAAACGCCATGGTGGCAGTTCTTAAGGAGATCATCCTGGATTTTCAGGAGGTTAACCTGACAACGGGTATCCCTCGCCGCATCGGGCTCACAACGGTCATGGGGAAGGCGACCGTTTGTATCGGTGTGCGTCGCAGCGGCAAGTCGACCTTCATGTTCCAACTCATGCAACGACTGCTGGATACCGGAGTGCCCCGGCAGAACATCCTCTACTTGAATTTTTTTGACGACCGCCTGCACGGCCTGCAGCACCATGGGCTGAACGTCATCCTGGAGGCTTTCTTTTCCCTCTATCCCGAAAAGAAAAACACGGAAAAGATCTACTGCTTTTTTGATGAGATCCAAGTCGTATCGGCCTGGGAGCCCTTCGTAGACCGCTTGATGCGCACCGAACGGTGCGAGGTCTATATCACCGGCTCCTCGGCGCAGATGCTGTCCCGAGAAATCGCCACGCAGATGCGCGGCAGAGCGCTCTCCTGGGAGATGTTCCCCTTCTCCTTCCGCGAGTTTCTAAGCTTCAAAGGGATCGACGGCGGCGGTCCATTCTCTACCAAGAACCGCCTCATCGTGCAGAAGGAATTCGCGGAATATTGGCAATCGGGAGGTTTTCCCGAAGTCTGCGGTCTGAACCGGCTGCTGCGGATCAAAATCCACCAGGAATACTTCAACGCCATGCTGTTCCGCGACCTTATCGAGCGTCATGACGTATCTCACCCCAAGGCTGTTACCGATCTGGCTCATTGGCTCGTGGACAACACCGCTTCGCTCTATTCCGTTAACAGCCTCACAGGCTACCTGAAATCCCTGGGACACAAAGCGCCTAAATCTGCGGTATCCGATTACCTGGCATGGTTCGAGGACGCCTACTTTCTCTTTACGGTCCGCGTCTTCGACGCGTCCCTCGCACGAGCCAACGCGAACCCGAAAAAAATCTACTGCATCGACCATGCGCTGGTGACCTCGATCAGCTCGGGTATCCTTATCAATTCGGGCCACCTGCTCGAGAATCTCGTGTTTATTGCACTACGGAGGGTCACGTCGGAGATCTTCTATTTCAGGACCAAGGGGGGGCGGGAAGTGGACTTTGTTGCTCAGATGCAAGACAGGTCCCGGATGCTGGTCCAGGTTTGCGAATCGATGGCCGAACCGCCGACTCGAAAGCGAGAAATCGCGGCGCTCTGCGAGGCCATGGCCGAGCTGAAATTGCCGTCAGCCACTATCGTGACACGAGGTGAAGAGGAAGAAATTGAAGCGGTATTCGGCAAAATATTCGTCGTACCCGCTTGGCGTTTTCTTTTGAGTCTGCCCGAAGCAGATCCTGGCTAGATCCGTAGTCGCTTGACTCCCTCTCACTCGCCCAAGCGCAGGCCCTCACCCCTCGTCTCCAGCTTACAGTTATTCCGTCTCCTGATTAGTGCTAATCTTCAGCACACTGCGCAAGCACCCCCTCTCCCTTGATGGGAGAGGGTTGGGGAGAGGGTGAAAAGCTGGCATGAGCCTCACCCTCCCCCCGCCCCTCCCATCAAGGGAGGGGGGAGTTTTAACCAGCGGAAGATTAGCACTAATCAGGTTCCGTCTTGATACCTTCTTTCAGCCTGCCTTTAATCATGCGCAAACAGCTGGCCCAGCGTCGGATTGAACTCGTTCTGCAGCTCGAGATATTTGTAATAGACCTCCTTGTCGATGTTCCAGCGCTCAAAAGCAACCGGCGAGAACTGGGTATCGTACCGGTAGTCGTACCTGATGTCGTAGGCCCAGACGTTGGGAACCACGAAATCCGGCTCCAGCTCGCGATGTTGTATCCTAAAATTGGTAATGTTTTTTTGCTTTCAATCCTGTATAGTGCCCGATACACAGCGAATCCAGTTGCACGGATCAGAGTCAAATGACTATGCCTTCCATCTTGCAGGCAGCATGGGCAGGAGTACTACTTGACGATTATTCTGTACATTTCATTTCCCATCCTCTGTTTTTTGGCAATTCCACAATCATCCAGACCCGGCGCTCTTGCCGAACGGATGGTGTTCGGAATTGCTCTCCATGAATTTCTACTTCTCGTCATTGGCCTCACCCTTGGACTGACAAGTCATCTGACCTCCCAGTCATACACTATCCTCACCAGCTGTGCAGCAATCCCCCTGGCAGTGCAATCGTGGAAGAACGGAATCCGCATAAATCCGACACATCTTTTTCGCTGGCTTTGGACGCGAAGAGGTGCAACAGCGCTGCTACTGGCAGTTATCATGTCTGTAACGTTCGCTCTTCAACTCGGATTCGATGCGCTTTACGGGACCCGGCACTTCGATGGTCTGTTGTATCATATCCCGAGAGTTGTTTTCTGGCTTCAGCAAGGGAATTTCGATGCGTGGCCGACTCCCACGTGGGGACACATCGGCCCGCCCGTAGGTGCCGACGTGATCCTCGGCCAAAACATCCTGCTTGGAAATGGCTGGCGGGGAGTCGGATTTGTAACCTGTCTCCTTTCAGTAGGTGCAATTGCCTGCGTCTATATCGCTGCATTGGATTTCCGTCTATCTCGCTGGCGTGCTGCCATTGTGGCTATCCTTTTCAGCAGCTTTCCAGCCATTGGCCTCCGCATCTGGTCTGTCAATTCCGACATGGTTGCCGCATTCCCGGTACTCGCCTCATATATTGCGCTGCATCGACTGCGCGATGTAAAGTTCGGGCTTGCGATTTTTGTGGTGCTCAACGGAATAGCCGTTGCCTGTAAACCGACCGTTGCCCCCCTTGCGCTTTTACTTGGCGGCTTCGCTCTCTGGCAATGCAGGCAGAGAATTTTCAATCTTCGGTCTTTTGCGCTCCCATGTGCGGCGACGGTAATGGCTGCCGCATTTGTGATCTCTTCATATTGGCCCGTATACGTTATTTTTGCCGATATCCAGGGGGGCGAATTCGGCCGTGCCCACAAAGTTGGTTCATTTATTGAGTTCACGCAGGCCGTTGCAATGAACACCGGGCATTGGATGCTGGAACCGCTCGGCTACCTTGCTCCAATCATGAAAAGCACAATAACCGGGATAGCGGAAACCGTTTACAGATCCCTCGGTGCTCATTTTAATGAATTACCGGACGGTTGGAACCCTTGGCCTGCGCAGGACATCAGCCGTACAGGACTAGTATCGATCCTTCTACTCCCTGGGCTGCTTGTGGGACTCCCCTCACGTGCGCGTATGCCTGCAACCATCCTCTTCTTGGCGGGCTTCGTCTCATTAAGCGGGCTCCTCCGTTTTACACCATTTACTGCTCGTTACACCATCGTGCTATTGGCTGGATACGCTCTTTTGTGGGGCGGCACGCGTTTTTTTCAACGTGGCAATCGCAGATGGATTCTGACCGGCATCGTTGCCTTGAACGTCTTCGCATTGCTCGGTGTTGTTTCCATCCGCTTTTACGTAGATAAGACCAAACGATCGCAACCCGGGGGGATATTCTACTACCTCTCAAATCAAGATCGGAATACCATCGCACACGATCTGACAGGGCGTCCCCTTCAGGTCATTTCGGGTGATGCACTTGATGCCTTGTTGGTGGGGCCCGACATAGACTTTTCATTACGGCATATCTTATGTCCTTCCGATGGTGACTGTAGTCAGGAGCTAAGAAATGCGTCTCTCATATCAAACTGGCTGGCCATAGTTCATAATGGCGACAAAGTGATACGAATTGACGAAAAGTGGCAGGGCCCAACCGGTAAGATGTGCTCCGAAATATCAATCCCCGTTCTGGAAGACACTTTGACAAAAACCGGTTGGCATCTTTACCGGCATAATCACTTGGTCGATCTTTGGAATTACAGGTAGGCGCTGAAATGACCTTTCTCGACAAACTCTACATTCTGCAATCCGTACTGCGGGCGAACTATTTCGGCTTGCGGCGGCCAATCTCCTGTCACTTCGCCGTCACGAACCGGTGCGTATGGCAGTGCCGGTACTGCGGTTTTAAAAACATGCACAAACATGAGTGCACCACGCAGCAGGCCCTCGACATCGTCAGCGGATTGGCCGAAACCGGGTGCCGGCGCCTCCACCTGACCGGCGGCGAACCGGCACTGCGGCAGGATCTGGGTGCCATCGTCACCTTGGCGAAAAAGCGCGGGATGCTGGTCACCATTGCCACCACCGGGTGGCATTGCGAAAAAAACTGGGACAACCTGCGCGATATCGACATTTTCTTTTTGAGCTTTGACGGGCCCAGGGAAATTCACGATGCGCAGCGCGGAAACGGCTCGTATGAGGCGGTTACCACCGCCATGGATTTTCTCGACCGGCAGAAAAAACCGTTCTGGCTCACGACAGTGCTGACGGCCTGCAATATTCCCCATATTGATTTCATTCTAGACACCGCCCGTGACCGACACAGCCAGGCCAATTTCCATCTGCTGTATTACACTGCAACCAGTGAATATCTCGATGGTTCTTTTCATCTCCATCAACCCGATGCCGACATGGCGGCAAATACCAAAATATATCAGGACGCCATTGCCTACCTGCTCAAACGAAAGAAAGGGGACATGCGGCACGTTATCGGATCATCCGCCACATACCTTGAAGCACTTGCGCAGTGGGGTGATCTTTCGGAGGTATATAGAAAGAGGCCATCGCCCAGGTACCGGTGCTTCGCCGGCCAACTGTATTGTTACATCGACGCGAACGGCGACCTGTATCCTTGCGGCGATGTAATGGGCCGGGTACAACCCGTCAGTGCCCTGGAACACGGATTTGCCACGGCTTTCCGCACCTTGCCGCCGCTGCCGTGCCAATCTTGCATCGTGGCTTGCTTCAATGAGCTTAATCTTATGTTTTCTCTGAATCCAGAAAATATCCTTAACTGGGTGCGCCGGGTATAGCCATGCTTGACTGGAATTTCATTTCATTGAAGAACCTGGTCCGGTCGAACCGGATACTGCGCGGCATTGTAACTCGCGCGATGATCTCCCGCGATTTTCCCGCAGTGATCGGGGTTGATCCCGCGAGTACCTGCAACCTGGCATGTACGTTCTGCGGACCACGTCTCATGAGCGAACCTCGCGGCATCATGCCTTTGTCCCTGTTCGCAAGGCTTGTCGATGAAATTTCCGCACACAAGAAACTCTGGATGCTGATCCTGCATAACTTCGGCGAACCGCTCATGAACCCCGATATCGCCGCCATGGTTGCGCTGGCCAAAAAGAAGCGCGTCACCCGTTCGGTCCAGTTTGCCACGAATGCCACGTTACTCACCGAGGAAAAAAGCCGCGCCTTGATTGACGCGGGGCTAGACGGCATTGTTTTAAGCGTCGATGCGTTGACGCGCGAAGAGTACCGCGAATTGAAAGGCATGGACCTCCTGGATGCCGTCCGCGAAAACGCGCGCACGCTCATGAGCCTTAAACGCAGACTTCGCAGCGCCAAGCCGCATGTCTGCGCGAAAATGGTCAGACGACAGGATTACGAGCATACCTTTAAACCGTTTCTGCGGGAATGGCGAGCCATTGTTGACGAAGCGGCGCTTACCCCGTACTCCAATTGGGGTGATGCCGTCGATTATCAAGGCACGCAAAAACAACTTCCCCCCCGGTATGCGTGTCACTTTCTCTGGTATTACCCGGCGGTCAATTGGGACGGACGCGTGTTTTTTTGTTGCGCCGCCTGCGACCCGTCCGCGGTCATCGGCGATCTAAAGGACCAAAGCCTTTCTGAAATCTGGCATGGAGAGCGCCTGGCACAGGTCCGCAAAGCCCACTTGGAGAAACGGTTCAGCGATATTGCGGTATGTGCGCGATGCACCTACTGGTCCGAAAGCGGGGTCAATCTGGACCGCTGGCTGAAGAAGAAAATGGGGACGCCGCAATGAAAACGATCATCATGCAGAGCATCGACCGGTATCTTGGCCGGATGGTATGCGGCATGATGTCGGTTTTTCACCGGCGTCACAAGCAACCTCCGGAGACCTTGACGCATCTGGTCATCATAAAAATGTTCGGGATGGGGAGCATCGTACTTATGAGCCCCATGGTAAGGGCGCTCAAAAACCGGTATCCCGGCGTACGCATTTCCTTCGTCTCGCTGTCGGAGAATCTCCGCGTGCCCGGCATGTACGATATGACGGACCATTGTTATGGGATCCGCCGCTCCTCGATGTTTGCGTTTGCCTTCGATACGCTGCGAACCATTCTGCAGTTGCGGTCTCGGCATGTTTCGGCCGTGCTGGATGCGGAATTTTTTTCGCGCTATACGGCGGTCTTTTCTTTTCTTATCCGCCCCCGGTATCACGCCGGTTTTTACAACCGGGACATTTATCGCGGCAACCTGATCGATTACCACGCCTACTTTAATCCGTATCGTCACATGATCGATAATTTCAACGAGCTCGCGCTGTCGCTCTCCTGCGCCTGTACCGACCATCGGCTGGAGTTTCCCCAGCTTTCGGAGGCCGTCTTCGATGGCTGCGCTCGCGCCTTGCGCTCGGCTGGAATCGAGGACACCGCCCGTCTTGTCCTTGTCAACCCGAACGTGAGCGACACCAGTCCCCTCATCGATCGCAGTTGGCCTTTGGAGCATTTTGCCGCTTTTGCGCGGGACGCAATCAGCCGCGGATACACAGTCGGGTATATCGGCAGCCCAAGCCAGAAAGAACACACTGCGCATGCAGCGGGTTTGGCCCCGGGCGCAGTCTCGCTGGCGGGGGTGCTCTCGCTTGAAGAACTGCTGGCCTGCATGAGCCGTTCTTTGCTGCTGCTTACCAACGATAGCGGCCCGTTACATCTTGCGGCATCGGTCGATCTGCCGACATTTGCGTTTTTCGGCACGGAGTCACCCGTGATATTCGGGCATAGCGCCGGTTTGCATCAGACCTTTTATCGAGGATATGCCTGCAGCCCGTGCCTGAGCGTGTTTAATTACAAACGCGGTATCTGCGAATTCGGTTCGCGGTGCATGAAAGACATCTCTGTCGAGAAAGTGATCGATCGATTCCATTCACTGGAAGAAGCGTTGAAAGCCGACCAGCAAAGCCGGACAAGGAAGCACTGAGCCATGGGAGCAATCCGGAAAGGTTTTATCAGCATTGCCGCGCGCCGACTGCTGCGGGGAGATCTTTTCTGGTTGCTGCGCCAAGCCAGGAAATACCGCCGGATTCGCACGGCCATTCGCCGTGGCGACGGCACGACAGATGCCCCGCCGATCATCGCCCACTATTTCTGTACGCAACGATGCAACCTCACCTGTCCCATGTGCGATATCCCGGGTCGCGGCGGAACAGAACTCGACACATCAGGCGCACTGCGGGTCATTGACGAACTCGCTAAGCTGGGTGTCAGCGGTATTTCTTTTACCGGGGGCGAACCGCTTCTTCGGACCGATATTTTCGAGCTTATCGCCGCCGCCATTCGAAACAGGCTGGAAACCATCCTCGTTACCAACGGGATCGAGCTTTCGCGCCATGCGGCAGCCATCGCCAACAGCGGCATATCGGTCGTCAACGTCTCCATTGACGGATCGACGGCGGCGATCCACGATGCCAGCCGCGGCAAGCCCGGCTCATTCGACCGGACCGTCGAAGGTATCGCATCCCTGCGTGCACAGGCAGACAAAAGTCGAGCACGCATTCAACTCGTGGCGTCTTGCGTCCTTTCACCGAATAATATTTCAGACCTTGATGCTGTCATCGCAAAATGCAAGGAAATCGGCTTTGACCGGATCGTTTTCTGCCCAATCCATGTATTCTCTCCCGGCGCCTGCCATGTCCCGCTGCTGGAGGCAGCCCCCGGGCCGGGACACCGGCTGCTCATGCATCCCCAGCGCGCAATGATCGATAATTCCAGCCAGTACCTGCAACGGCTTGACGCGGTCCTTGCAGGAAAGGGTGTTCCCGCAGGGTGTACGGCCGGATACACCACGTTGATCCTCGACCACGAAGGTTGCGCATATCCCTGCAAATGCCGTTTCGAGGTTCGTCAACCGCTGGTTTCCGCCGCACAGAACCAGTCGTTATCGGACATCTGGTATGGTCCGGAATTCAGCGATTTCCGAAAATCCTGTCGCTCATGCACCGATTGTTATATGACCATCAACCGCGAATTCGATGGACTCTTTGTATGAGAAAAACAGTCCTGCGGCCATCGATTGCGGTTCCTTTGATGCTCAACATCGCCCGTTGGTATTTTTCACGAGTATCGGGCCGGGGCGGGTTTCCGCTGGTATGCGGTGTGTTTCTTACCAACCGCTGCAACTGCACCTGCTCCATGTGTTCGATCTGGCGCGACCGGAAAAAAGCGGATCTTTCCCTGGAGACGGTTAAAACTCTGGTCGACGCTCTGACCCCGGGACTGTGCTATCTCTCCTTCAGCGGCGGGGAACCGCTGCTTGTGAACGGCGTCATGGAGATGATCGCCTATACCGCGCAGCGCGTTCCGTATGTGCATCTCGTCAGCAGTGGTCTTCTCATCGACGACGACAGGGCCGGCGCATTACAAAAAGCGGGACTTACGGAACTCTCGCTCAGCCTCGACGGGGAACGCGAATGGCATACCGCTGTCCGCGGCACGCCGAACAGTTTCGATGCGGTGCTTTCCGCTATTGATTCGATGCGGCGATGCGCTCCGCGCGTCGAGATCGTGGTGAATACCGTGTTCTTCCCGGACCGGCCCGATCAGGCCGAAAAGGCGGTGGCGATCACCCGCTCCCTTGGCGTCAAGCACAAAATCCAACCCGTCAATACACACTTCAGCTTTGCCGATAGCGTATCCACGCCGCAGGCGGTTTCATTTTCGGAGAGCGACGCCGCAGCGGTCACTGCCGCCATCGGCCGCATACGGCGTGAACGCCATGTCGTCAACACCCCGGCCTATCTGGCAGCCATCCCCGATTACGTCGCGGGCAAACTCAAGTGTCCGATGATCCGCCCGAAGTGTCTGCTTCCGCACTATTTTGCCGAAGTAAGCGCATATGGCAAGTTGTCTCCCTGTATGATGGCGACCGGATGGGAAGGGACTGTTCCGATCGATGAAAATTTGCGGAGCGCACTCCGTTCTCCCGGCTATTCCTTTGCGAAACATGCCCTTGAATCGTGCCGTCTTTGCGACCGCAGTATGTATGTGTGCTATTGGGAACCGATGATGAGTTTTCCGCTAAGTAATTTCCTCAAATATTCTTTCAAGAAATAATATATAAGGTTCTTATGAAACCTCTCCACCGCATCGAAGATATTTGCGTCCGGGTCATGTATTTCTTCAATGTGACTGATTCGTTTCTACCTTTTTCCGTTCTTTTCCTTCTAGTAATTGCACAGACCGGGTTTCTGCCAATCGGTGCAACGCTGTTCCCGCCGCTCTCTCCATCCCTTGCATTTTTTTTCATCTTCCTGTACGTCTGCTGCCTGCTTGCCGATTTCCATGTTTACTTCCTGATACTGCTCGCCCCGGCCATCGCCTGCCTGTTTGCCTTCTGTCCGCATCCTGGCGCGATACTCGGGGGAAGCGTGGCCTGCTTTTTTCTTCTGACCACGGTGGTACAGATCGTCTTTATGGGTTTGCCCATGGGCATGGCGTCTCGAAGCGCCGACGTTCCGCTGCGCATGTATCTGCATTCCTTCGTCATACTCGCGCCAACGACCATAAGCCTGCCGGTAACCCTCGGGTATCAACTCCTTTTCACCTCCAGCCTGAATGTTTTAAGCGACGCTCCGCTTCCTGGCATCGGCATTTATGCCTTGACGTTGTTGACCGCAGCCTTGGGTGTTCGCTTCATCGCTCGTCGCATACCGCAACGAGAAATCCGCCATCCCGCACCTGCAAGACCGCTCTATAAACGGGTCGTGCTCCTGAATATCGATGGGCTCAGCTTTCATGCATTTACCAAAGCAAACGCTCCGTTTCTCCACCATCTGCGCGATACGTTCTCCTCCGCCGATCGCGGCGCCGACACGGTATACAAGGCGTTTACCAATCCCGCTTTTGCGTCCATCCTTTCCGGCACACATCCCATCCAGCATGGCGTCATAAATAACAACTTCGGGCAGAAGATCAAGACCCCGGCTCTTCCTGACTTTATCGATACCCGCCTGTACGGTTCCATGCATGTCAAGCATTTCTCCCGGCCATCCTGGAATGTGTCTCTTGTTTCGCTCGTAGAACTTGGCTATGACAAAGCAGACGACTCGCTGATGGAAACATTCAAAAACGACCTGCTCGAGCAATCGAACACAAAACTCTGGCTTGTCGACCTGAGCCGGGCGGATTATTGCGGCCATGCGTGGGGCAGTTATTCAAAAAAATACTACGAAGCCATAGAAGCAACGGACCATCTTATACGGGACTTTTTTTCCTGGTGCGTCGAAAAGTCGCTAGTGAACGATACTCTCTTCATCATTTCCTCTGACCATGGTCTATTCATCGGTGAACACGCCTATGGTTTAGTCGACCAGGAAAAGAAAGTCCCGCTGATGTTCGTCGGGCAGACGATTGGGAATCGGAAACTCATGGATGTTTCCATAACGGATATCGCCGCCAATATTTCTTATTTTCTAGGGGTTCCGTATTGCAAGGGAAGCGGGGGCCAGGTGTTTGAGGAAATGATTGCAAGTGGGGAGGAGCCGATGAAGGGAAGGATTAGCACTTTGGATTGGCCCGAAATCGCGGACGGTCGGTGAAGCGGCTAGGTTGAGTTGGTCGACCTCGAACGGGGTCCGATACCCCAGCGAGCAATGAATCCGTTTACTGCTGTAGAACCGCTCGATGTAGTCAAAGATGCTCTGACGTGCCTGGGTACGGGTCTGGTACTAAGACTCTTCAGACCTCCTCCCGGACGGGAAGATGCGTTGAATGCTCCCTCCCCTTGAAGGGGAGGTGCAGGGTGGGGACGGGGCAGTGTTTAGCGACTTGGCGCCGTGGAATCAGTCATGCGCGAAGAGCTGGCCCAGCGTCGGATTGAACTCGTTTTGCAGTTCGAGATATTTGTAATAGACTTCCTTGTCGATGTTCCAGCGCTCAAGAGCAACCGGCGAGAACTGGGTATCGTACCGGTAGTCGTACCTGATGTCGTAGGCCCAGACGTTGGGAACCACGAAATCCGGCTCCAGCTCGCGCACCATGGCGATGGTCGCGTCGTGATCAACCAATCCCCCCCCGTCCCCGCCCAAAAGCAGGTAGGCGACGATCTTGATGCCGGAGTTCTTGATCATCTCGATCTTCTTGACCACATCCTGCACCGTCTGGTTCTTCTGGTAGGCGGCCAGCAGGTCGTCAGACAACCCCTCGATGCCGAGCTTCAGGTGCGTGATGTTCATCCTCTTCATAAGCGCGAGCTTGGTCTCGTCAAGGCCGTCGATGCGGCAGTCGACCGCAAAGGAATAATTCTTGGGGATGTCGTGCCGCTCCAGAAGTTCCACCCTGTGGCGCAGGGCGCTCTCCGAATAGATCCCGAAATTCAGGTCGTGCAGGTACAGGCCGCCGTGGGGCCTGGAGAGTATATCCTTGACCAGGGTGTCGTCGCTCACAAAGCGCATGCCGCCCCCCATCTCCCGGTAGCTCTGGCCGGCGACGCAGAAACCGCACTTCTCGAAACAGCCGAAAGAGCTGAAGATCGCGTTGCTGGTCTGCCGGGCCGGAAAGAGCCGGTCGAAATTGGGGATGATCTCGGCAGTGAGCCGCTTGGGTGCGATGTGCCCGGAAGGCCTCTCCTTGATGGCGTGCAGCACGGTCTCGGACGGCTCGCCGTCCAGCAGACAGTCGAAGTCGGCCGTGAACCGGTCGTGGTCCAGGAAGAAATAGGGTCCCATGCCGACGGTGAAAACGCCGAGTTTGCGCAACTGTTTGGCGAAATTCGCGGCGATGAAGGGATTGCCCCAGTCCTTGGTCGGAACCAGGGGATCGGCCCCCATGACGATGACCGTTTCCGGTTCGAAGGACATCAGGGTTTCCATCACCTCACCGTACAGGGAGCCCTTGCCGTCCACGGCGTCGATGTAGGTTTCGAAGTTGTCGAAGAGAAAGCGCAGGTTCCAGTGGATCGTGCTGTCGGTGGCATCCGCGTTGTAGACCAGGTGATCGATGCCGTTGTCTTCCAGAATCCGGGACAGATAGCAGAGGCTCATCGGCGCCTTGTTGTTGTGGCTTCCCATGAACCGGTAAAATGGCGGATTAAAAAGGACAACTTTTGCTTTCATGATCATTTCTCCATTTTTGCTTAGCAAACATATCCCGGACAAAGGTTCCGCTGCTACTCCGTACGAAGTTAACCTCCCCCTTTAACAAAGGGGGATTGAGGGGGATTTAACCGGCTCGTTCAGACTAAATCCCCCCTCTCCCCTTTGTTAAGGGGGGACCTGATTACTACTAATCTCCCGCATAGTGCACAAACACCCCCTCCCCCCGCCCCCACTGCCATTAAGTTAAGCTCCCACCTGCTGCTCGCTCCCCCTCCCTTGATGGGAGGGGGTGGGGGGGAGGGTGAGGCTCGTACGAGCTTTTCACCCTCTCCCCAGCCCTCTCCCATCAAGGGAGAGGGGGCTTTTGCTGCGTGCGGGAAATTAGCACCGACCTTAACTTAATGGCAGTGCCCCCCGCCCCTCCCATCAAGGGAGGGGAGAAGACCAAGCGGGAGATTGGTACTAATCAGGAGGGGGGAAAGGCTCGGCTCACCCCCTGCTTGCCAGGTAATGGTCCTTTTCCCCGGCCAGGGGCTGCTCTTCGGGCATGATGCCGAAACTCCAGTCCTGAAACAGTTTCTCGACGGTCAGATTGTAGTTCTTGTGGGACGGGACACAGTAGGCGCAGTTCCCCCGCGACAGGGAGGTCCTGCGGGCCAGGCTTTCGGCCCAGAGCGCCGTGAACTGGGAGCTGATGGTGCCGGGGCTTTCGAAGTCGCTCAGCTGGCCGATCGCTTTTTCGGCTCCCCTTCTGGACTGGCTCCCGGGGTTTGCCGCATCCGGGCAGGGATGCAGTTCGCCGTAGGGGCCCACCGTCAACATGCGGCCGCGAATCGCCACCCAGCAGCGGGTTGCCTGGAGCTCGTGCGCCGGCGCGGCATCGTCCTTGGGGAGCAGGCTGTCGTCCACCACCACGTCCAGAGAACCGAAATACCCCTCCTGAATTTTCGCCATCAGCTCATCGAAGGACTTCCTGAAGTCCATGCTTCTCGCCTTGTACTCGGCTTTTTCCCCGAAACAGGTTTCCACGGCCTTGATATCGCAGAAGTCCAGCCCGGTTGCCTTGGCGCGAACCAGGAACGATTCCACGTTCTTGTAGGAGTACTTGGAGACCAGGCAACTGGCACCTATCCTTATTTTCCCCGACATCCGTTTTCTGGCTGCCACCAGCTGCTGAATGTTCTCCCAGAGGGTTTCGAACAGCTCGGGCGGGCGCCCCTTGTACTGGGACCATTCCTGGGCGTTGGAAGAATCGATGCTGAAGCGGATCTTGTTCAGACAGGTAACCAGGGTCTCGTACTCGCTCTCCCCCCACGATTTCGGGAAGATCCCGTTGCTATAGAGCGAGATCTGCGCCCGGTCGCTCCTGGCACGCAGATGGGCGATGCCGTCCAGGGTGAGCTCGGAAAGCGAGGGCTCCCCGCCGCCGCCGAAACTGAAGCTTTCCACCCCCAGGTCCAGGAACATGTCACCGACCAGGCGCATCCGGTCCCGGTTCAACGGCTCCCCGAGATTGGGATATCCCAGGAAATGCCATTCGCCGCTGCTGTCTGGGTGGATATTCGGGCACGCCTTGCAGCGCAGGTTGCAGATCAGGGCGGGATGGAACTCGACGTGGCTCGGCATGCAGACGTTGCCGCTGAACATCGCCTTGAGGGTGGGGATATTCTCCGGCAGCAGCTCCCTGCGCAGGAAGCTCACGCGTCTGCGCATGGGAGATTCGAAGGTCAGAACGTCCTGAATCTCCCGCACCCCTCTGATGATCTGATAGAGGCGCACCAGCTGCTCGCGATCCAAAACGAGTTCATCGGCGAGATCCGAGCTGCACTTGCTTGGCTGAACGAACAACTCGGCCGCTATTCGGAGCACCAGCCGGCACTCCTCGTCGCTTAGTTCTTGAACAGGCAGCCGGCCGGCCGCGTTACTGCTCAGAACCCGTATCAGCTTGATCTTTTCGGCAGCAGATTGCTGCGACAAAAGATGTTCCCTGGCAACGAGATCGTGCGCGTGACGTGTGAGAGAGGAGTAGAACGATTTCATAGAGTCCGGAGTTTTGTGTTTGTTTCAAGAAAGGTCATCTAGCTATTGGTTCAACAAAATGGCGAATCCTCCATAAACATTGGCATATTGGCAGTTTTTCCCATGACTGTCAATATGATCTGTCATATGACCTGTCTGTGAGTCTCTTAAAAAAACTCCCTCCCCTTCAAGGGGCACTACCGTTAAGTTAAGCCGTAAACCCACGTGAGCGTGTCCCCCCTCCCCTTGCGGGCACTGCCATTAAGTTAAGGCGCCGCCTGCCTGTCTCCCCCCTTTGCAAAGGGGGGCGGGGGGGATTTGGCCCAGGCTGCAACAAGACCCAAGGTCGCAACAGAGTTGAAATCCCCCTCAATCCCCCTTTGCAAAGGGGGAGGCTTTCAACTGGCACATCATTGGCTGAAGATGAGCACCATCCTTAACTTAAGGGCAGTGCCCCTTGCGGGAGGGGGTTAGGGGGTGGGGGAAGGTGCCACATTATCTGAAGTTGGCAACTTCACCCACCCCCCTGCCCCCTCCCGTCAAGGGAGGGTGACGCAACAGCAGAACCTAACTTAATGGCAGTGCCTTCAAGGGGAGGGTTGGGGTGGGGATGGGGTTCATGGCCGGTAATTGCCCGTTTTAATGGCAGTGACAAGGTTGGCCTGTGCCTCCTCGGGAGGGGTCGACCAGATCGGCAGTGAGGTGATATCGCCGGTACTCACCCATTGCTGCATCGCATAGACATGCCCCTTTGAAGCAAACCGCATCTGAATGATTGAAGGAGCGAACCAGACCACGTTGAACAGAAGAGCCACAGTGACCATGGCGGTCGTGAACTGCGCTGAACTTTTTTCCCTGTTCCGGAGTTTCCCTACCAAATCAACGCAGCACACGGCTAAAAACAGTATGGAATAGATCCTGTAACGGCCGTCAAGCGATGCCCCCCAGAGATCCCCTTGGTACAGGGAAGCCCTGCCAACTGCAATCAGGGCGACAATCATCAGCAGGTACAGCAGGCAGCAGAGTGTGGCAAGGTTTTCCTTTTGGACCCGGCGCGATGCACCGTAAAAGCCGTCCCAGGTCGAGTAGGCGAAATAACCGAGAAGAGCGATGCTGCAGACAATCTGGAGAAAGGAACTCCCCAGCATCGGCAGTTGTGCGACGCTCCCCAAAAGGAGCAGGAAGAACTGTACCACGGTCCAGGGGTGATCGATCAGATACGGCAGATTGGAGGAACTGGGCGAGTACAGAATCACTGCCAGGAGCGCGACAGCGGCGTGGATGGCAGACCTCAGGTAGCACTTCTTATACAGCAATATCGGGATGCCCAAGACAGCCAGGAATATGCCGCTGCCTGTGGTAAGTACCGTCAGCAGATAGAATAAAAGCGCTGCGTACCATGAGTTGGAATCCTTCAAGGAAAAATGAAGATAGAGAAAAGAGAACAGCAGGCCGAAATACGCCTGCACCCCGGCCATGGGATAGAACATCAGCTTGAGGGGCTGCGGTTGCAAAACGATCAGAAACAGCAGTGCCCACTTCAGCCTGTCGTCTCGAAGGCGCAGCATCCCGCCGATCACGAGGAGCGTGAAGAGCAGGGCGAAATTTCCGATCAGGTTCATCACCCGGAAGTCCAGGGCACCCATCACAGAGGTGCAGAGGAGCATGATGGCACGCGTCAGCACGATGCGGTGCTCGTTGTGAAAGGAAAAAAGGTACTTCAGCTTGTTCTCGACTCCGCTTGCCCCCCGGAATTCATTGAGGAAGCCGAGCATGGAGTAATCGTCGCCGACCGGCACGTTGACCGAAAAGGCGAAGATCGATGCGAAGTAAAGCAGAGGGGCGACCGCCATCAACAAGAGCATGCCGTTGAAACGGGACTGAACGTCGGGGAGCTGAAGCATGTGTGGCCTCATGGTACTCAGGCTAGAGTTGTTCGTCGCTGCCGGTCATCACCTGGAACCGGCTCTTGAATAGTTTTTTAAAGTTCGAGATGTTCAGCAGCTTCAGGTCGTTGCTGCGCAGGCCGCGGTTCAGCCAGAGGGAGCGGAAAAAGGTGCAGACGAGCCCCGAGCAGATGACTGCCGGCCGGAACCTCGACAGGAACGGGGGCAACTTCGACCTGCAAAAGCAGTTGCATGAGGCGTAAACCCTGGTCAGCGGCGCCCAGTCGTAATACTTGAGCGCCAGGCGGAGCCCCTCCTCGATATTTTTCTGCAGGGTCGCGTCGCTTACGGTTTTCGAGCTGTCGTGGAGACGGTAATTGGAAAGAAACCCGGGAAGGTAGCGGCAGGGGAAGCGTTTGCCGATCCTGAGCCAGAGGTCGAAGTCCATGGCGAAATGCAGCGTCTCATCCAGGCGCCCCACCGCCTCGAAGACGTCGCGCCTGAAGAAGGTCGAGGGCTGGCAGATGAAATTGAACCAGGCGAGTTTGGCATAGTCGAAAGGCTCGGTCCGATACCTGCCGATGACGGCGCCTGCGGAGTCGCAGTAATGGGCATCGCCGTAGAGAAGGCCGGTATCCGGGTTGCTGCGGAAGAACCCGGCTGCCGTCTGCAACGCCCCCGGCAGGTAGGTGTCGTCGGAGTTGAGCCAGGCGAGGATTTCGCCCCGCGCCATTCGGAAGCCCTTCAGGAGCGCGTCGGTCTGCCCACGGTCCCTCTCGCTGATCCAACGGTAGCGTATTCCCCGGCACTTTATCGGCCATTCACCTTGTTGCAGCAGCCTTTCATAATGTCTGATGATAGCGACGGAATTATCCGTAGAGCCGCCGTCCATGACGAGGTAGTCGATGGAAAGATCCCCGGCCTGGCTTATGACGCTTTCGATGGTCTGCGCCAGGAATTCTCCCTGGTTGTAGGAGGGGGTGATTATGGAGATTGTAATGCTGTTTCCCATGTCGGCCGTCATCTTCATCCTCGCAGCCAGTCGCCAACTTCACTAAGGAACTCTGTAGGCGATACGACGGCGAATTTGAATTCGGCCATTCCCTTGATTTTGCCGAAATCCTTGTTATCCCCGGTCACCAGAAAATCGACGACTCCGTTGACTGCAGAAAGAAGTACCGGAAGATCCTTGTCGGCAATCATCCCGTGATGCCTTGCAATCTCGTCCCTGGTCGGAAGCGGGATCACCTCCAGGGCGAGTTTCGGGAGATACTCCTGATATAGGGGAATGGCGCGGGGCAGCTTGCGCTTGAGATTTCTCTCCACCTCGACCAGGTTATAGGCGCCGGTCACACCGGTCATCCCCTGGAAATGAAAGGAAAGCAGGTCGAGAATGATGCGAGGAGAACCTTTATCGGAGAGTAGGCCTGAAATGATTACATTGGAATCCAGGAAGACTCTAAGGCTCCTTGTCGCCATATAATTCCTCGAACAGATCGGCTCGATCCTCATCCAGCCCATCAAGTAACTCTGCCACGGTAACACCGCTTGACTTGAGAATTTTCTTCATTTGTCGGCGCGCTTCGTCGAGTTCCAGGCGTGCCGGGGCGATGATGATGCTGTCGCCCAGAGGGAAAATAGTAACGGTCTGTCCCTCTTCCAGATGGCTCGTCACCCTGATGCTTTTGGGGATGGTAATCTGGCCCCTCTGCCGTATCTCAGCAACGCACGGTTTTGCAGATCGCATCGGTTTTCCTCCCTCCTTCGAAATCCGAAACCAGAATATCAGAATTCAGAAAGATGGCAAAGGATTTAAAGTTGCGGCGGGGGAACTGCGGCCAGGCTAAGCTGCGTCTATGGAATGGGTGATTATGGAAAATGTCAAGACAGGGCTCGTGTATTGGATAGCAGGATGTCAGCAAGTCGGATGGTCGGGACGCCTGAGAACATTCAAGGATTGCCTTCAAAGGGATTAAGCAACTTCAGGTCGGGAAGATCCTTGAAATCTTTCGAGTTTCGAGTGACAAGCGGTAGTCCGAGATGGAGGGCCGTGGCCGCTATTATCGCGTCGGGCAGTTTCAGCCTGTACAGTCGACGTATCGTTATCGCGGTACTTTTGATTTCGTTGTCTAAGGGGATTTCGTTGAGAGAGTCAAGGAGTGCTGAACAACTGCCCATTGATATGATAGATCAGTATATTTGAGTCAAGCACCTGCCCTTCGGTTACTTGTCCCATTCCAGGTCCCATTCCGCACGCGTCTTCGAGATGTCATTGTCGATATCTTCAATTTTTCGAAGAGGTTTGACGCATCCTCTGCTTCGTTCCAGCAGAGTGCGGATGGTTGCAGGGTCTTTTTTCGCCTCGGAGTCAATATCCACTACTACCAAGACACGGCGTTTCTCGATCCCTGAAGGTGGTATCTGTCCGGTCCAATGCAGGTGTCCGTTATGATAGATCGCTTCGTAACTTTTCAGCATTTATGCCTCCGACTTTTTAGGCCGTCAAACAACCTTTGACAACTGTCTTGGTTTGGCTTGAGTGACCCAGCGGATGCTCTTGTGGATGATTCCTCTGCTCCAATTCCCGCTCAGAATATCAGAATCCATAAATAAGGCAACGGGTTTAATGCCTTGACAAAAGGGGCGGCGGACACGGCCCCTGGATGCATGCACCGGCCTTGCCTTCATGCCGCTTGCGGCATATTCCAACTCCATCCTTGGCCATCCTGGCCTCGTTTCCCTGGTACTCGGGGAAAGCCTCATGAAACGAAACGGTATCTTCAACGCCCCACGGGTTGACTACCGGAGAAACTTCACAGCTCCACCTCACGGGACACATCATCACTGCGGACCAAATCGAGTTCCAGGTTGCTGAGCGGAGATTGTTTGAAAAACTGGGACAGGGAGGTTCTGGGCTGGGACAGCTTACGGAATTCTTCGAAAGAGACCACAACTGCAGCCGGTTTGCCGCGGAGGGTGATGGTCTGGGGACCATTATGAAGCGCCGAGTCCAGCACCTGGCTCAAGCGGTTCTTGGCCTCCTGCAGCTGCCATTCACGGTCATGAGGAGAACGGGCTCTCTTATCGGATTTCATGGGGCCTCCTGCAAACTAGACAGTCTAGCCATTTGAAGGTATCACAGATATTTCATACTGCCAATACCTTATCAATTATCTGCAGAAACCTTGCATTGAACTGCTGCTGCCCCCAGTTCTCGATGCGCCGTTTCCCCTTGGCGACCAGTTCCGCGCAGAGCCGGTCATCGGTCCAAAGGCGCCTGATACAGTCCGCCATCTGCTGCTCCGACCTGGGATCAAAGAGGAGCGCCGCATCGCCTGCCTGCTCGGGCATGCCGTAGATACCGGAGATCGCCACCGGACACCCTGCCACGAACGCCTCCAGCGGGGGGATGTTGGTCGGGCCGTAGAAGGTCGGCATCACCAGTGCCCGGGCGCGGCGGTAAAGCTCCGGCATGTCCTCATCGGGGACGTACCCCAGCAGCTGGACGTCGTCGCTGAGACCGAGCTCGCCCACCAGCTTCATCATGGAGTCGAAGGCTCCCTTCTTCGACCCGGCCAGCACCAGCTTCAGGTCGGGAAGCTCCTTTTTCAGGCTGTGCACGGCCCTGATCAGGCGCTTGTGGTTCTTGTGCTCCCAGAACTGGGCGGGATAGAAGATGAATTTGGGGGGAAGCCGATAGCGCGACTCGAAGCCGGGAGGACAGTCTTCCCGGCTCATGTATGCTGGTGCGATGAAGGGAAGCGAGTAGATGCGCTCAAGGGGTGTGCCGTAGGAGTCGGCAACGTGATGCCGCCCCAGCTCCGAGTCGACCAGGACCCCCTTCCCCCATTGGCACATGTTGGAAAAGTTCCGCTCCCGGTTCAGGTACTCCCACCAGGAGATCGCCTCGGGAAAATGCGGCTCGTAGCGGTGCATCAGGTCGTGGATGCAGACCAGGGTCGGAATGGGGAACTGGAAGCTGCGCGGGCTTTGCGAGGGGAAGACCCAGAGATCGCAGTTCTGCCGCAGCAGCGCCCGTCCCATGGGGTGGAACAAGGGGGTGAGCTTGCGCCAAAGGGCCATCGGCAGGCCGAGCAGTTTCCACCCCTGGCCGATGGCGCGACTCAAGGATCCCATCGGGACGGCGACGCTTTCGAGATGATACCCTTTCAGATGCTCAAGCCACAGCTCCGAGGTGTAGCCTACCACGACGCTGAAACGCTCCGGGGGGAGCGCTGAGACGGCCTCCAGATAGAACTGGTTGATCTGAAAGGTCCCCCCGGCGCTGGGGCTGGATTCCAGCAGGAGCCCGATCTTCTTTTTCATCCCTGCACCACGAAGCAGACACCCCAGGTGTCGAAGCCCGGCTTGCGTCCGGTCATCCATTCCGAGGCGTCGATCAGGGTCAGCCCCGCCTCCCGCAGCAGCAGCTCCAGCTCGGGCCGGAACAGGTAGCGCATCAGGTGTGATTCCTTTATCTCCTCGACGACACCGCTCTCTTTGACCCGGATGAAAACATGGTACTTGAGTTCAACCAGGTTTTGGTCCGGGTACATCACCGGTTCAACCAGGCGGGTCACTGCGATTTCCTCGTCCTCCAGACGCTTGATGCGTACCACCGGCCGGTCGGTCAATACCGCGGGACCGTACCAGCAGTCGAAGATGCAGATACCGCCCGGCTTCAGGTGCGCCCTTACCGTGGCAAAGGCGGCGGCGAGCTCTTCATTGCCGGTCTGGTAGCTCATCACGTGGAACAGGGAGACCACCACGTCGAAGCTCTGCTCCAGACGGATCGAGCGGATGTCGCCATGGTGAAAGTTGAGGGATGAGGGGTGAGGGGTGAGATCGGCCAGCTGGGTGTTGGCGACCGCGAGCATCTCCTCCGACATGTCGACGCCGGCCACCTGATACCCCATCTGCGCAAGCAGTAGGTCGTGTCTTCCGGTACCGCAGCCGAGGTCGAGAATGCTTTTGGCACCGGGGAGATGTTTCCCGATCAGGCTTTCGACATACTCCGCCTCGCCTGGGTAGTCCTTGTCCTGATAAAACAGGTTGTAGTAGCGCGAATAGGCGCCGAAAACTTCCATTAAAAACTCCTAGAGGCTGTTGAGGGATGAGAAAGAGGCGTTCATCTCATCGGGTCCACCTCATCTCTCATCGTTTCATCTCATCGTTTCATCTCATCGTTTCATCTCATCGTTTCATCTCATCGGTTCATCTCAACAGCCTCTTGACCTCATCGGCCACTTCCTCTATCTGCCCGTCCGTCAATGCCATGCCGCTGGGGAGGTAAAACCCGCGCCGCGCCAGCCTTTCTGCTACCGGGTAGCGCTCCCCGGAGAAGAGCCCCATCTTCTGGAAAACCGGCTGCTCGTGCATGGGCCAGAAAAAAGGACGAGTGCCGATCCCCTTCTCCCCGAGCCGGCGCATCGCGGCTTCGGCATCCAATGCCACCTCGTCTTTGAGGACGATGCCGTAGACCCAGTAGATGGTATCGGCGTAAGGGGTGCTGACGGGCAACGACTCCAACTGCTCAACCTCGGAGAGGAGCTCGTGGTAGCGCCTTCCCATGCGCCGCTTGCGGGCGACGAAGTCACCCAGCCGCTCCAGTTGGGCGACCCCGAGAGCTGCCTGCAGGTTGGTCATGCGGAAGTTGTAGCCCAGTTCCTCGTGCACGAAGCGCTTCTGCGGCTGGAAGCAGAGGTTGCGCAGGGAGCGGCAGCGCTCGGCCAGCCGGTCGTCATCGGTAACAACCATGCCCCCTTCGCCGGTTGTGATGTGCTTGTTGGGATAAAAACTGAACGTGCTCAGGTCGCCGAAACTGCCGCAGGGAAGCCCCCGATAGGTCTGTCCGTGCATCTCTGCGGCGTCCTCGATGATCTTCAGCCCGTAGCGCCGGGCGAGTTCGAGCACCGGGTCCATGTCGACGGGGAGGCCGTAGATATGCACCACCATGATCGCCTTCAGTTTCCTGTTGTTCTTTTTGTCGATCTCATCCTCGACCCTTGCCCTGAGCTTTTCCACATCCATGTTCCAGGTCACCGGGTCGCTGTCCACCAGCACCGGCACCAAGCCGCAGCGCACGATGGCCGCCGCGCAGGAGATGATGGTGAAGGCCGGCATGACTATCTCATCCCCGGGCTCCAGGCCGAGCGCCGCCACTGCCAGTTCCAGAGCCGCGGTGCCGTTGCAGACCGCGATGCCGTGGCGTCTTCCGGCGGCCGCGGCCATCTGCTCCTCGAAACGCTGCACGAACGGCCCCTCTGACGATATCCAGCCGGTGTCGATGCACTCGCTCAGGTATTTTTTTTCGTTGCCGTCGAGTAACGGCTCATTTACTGGGATCATTCAGGCCTCGGTTGAGGAAATCTGGAATTTACTTGCAAACGGCGGCCAGCTCGTTCTTATAGACGGACAGCATCAATGGCTCGTTCAACGAGCCGGCCTTCTGGGTTTTGTCCGCAAAAATCGACAGCGTTTGCGTCCCTGATATATGCACTTTCTCGTCTTCGCTTACGGTCAGTTGAATTGACCATTTTTGCGACTCTATCTTTTTTTGCTGCGGGTCAGCCTTGCCGCACACCTCGTTTATCTCCTTAATAAACTGCGGATTCATATCGGTCTTCAAGATCACCAACCTGGCTCCTTGAGGCGTTTTCACAGCCTGCCATTCCTTTTTGCCAAAGTACTTATAGCCGTCAAGCGCCTGGCCGACGGTGATTTTTTTATCCAACTCCAAATACCCTTTTTTTGCGATGCTGAGATCATCCTTTGGCGAACATCCGGTAAAGATCCCCACTGCTAGAACGATGATGCCGGTCAACATGGTATTTCTCAATGTCCTCATCTTGTTAACTCCTCCTGGTATTTTATTTCTCACAGTCATAAGCCGGTTTTTTTAGCTATCCAGGTATCCTGCTCACTTAATGGCGAATGCTCGGTGATATGATTCAATATCTGAAACTTGGAGAGAAGCTTTTCCCTGACATATTTGGGGTTATGAAAGGTTGCGAACATCTTCTTGCCTTCTGTAACGTTGCCTCTTACAACGATGCCGGCAGAATCATATGTCACTTTCTCATCAGGCAAGAGCCTGTCATGATAATTATCTCCCTTCAGGGTGATCAGAAGCACCCCGTTCGGCTTTAACAGTCGATGCAACTCTTCTATCCACTTGAGACCGACGGGCTCTGACAGGTGCGTGAACACGGATATGGCATAGATGAAATCAAAATTACCGGAAGCGAAAGACAAGGGAGGGTTCAAGTTGTTGACGGAAAAATTGATGCCGGAAATGTTACTGCTGCACCACTTTATGGTTTCACCATTATAGTCAGTTCCGAAATAAGCAGTGGTTTCACCGCAAAACTCGGGCAGATGTCGGATTATCCTCCCGGGGCCACACCCCCATTCAAGCACCGAATCGGCCGGCCCACTGCCTGAATACTGCAGCATGACATCTCTCAGGTAAACCGCGGACTCTTCGCCGCTTTCCTTATAAAACTCCCAGTCCGGCGCAGAGTAGGCATCGTATGCCAGATGCCTTGGGGGGAGGGTAAAATCGGGATGCCTTTTTACAAAGCTCGAGTTCCTCTTGAACGATCCTACTACACTGAAAAGATAGTCGATGTATTCGACAAAGTTCAACAAATGGGTCTTTCGAAAAAACTGCTGGGCATACTGGAACTTCGACTTGATATTCATCCCATTCCTCAGCGCTGCTAAAATCGCGAATCAAGGCTTATCGATGGCGTGATGCCTTCTGCCGGGGTTTTCCAATCGCATCATGGTGCAACTGTTCGTGAATCTTTGGAAACCCAAAGTTTCATACCCCTTAATGGCCACTTTGGTCAAGACAAATTGCCGCGTAAACAAAAGAGGGCGCATCATCCTTGCGGAGATACGCCCTCTAGGCGGGTTGCTGCCAGATTCCCCCCATCACCACCCGGCCCTCCCTTGCAGGGCACTGCCATTAAGTTACCCGATTAGCGTCGATCTTCCGCTGAAAAACCCCCTCCCCTTCAAGGGGAGGGTTGGGGTGGGGATGGGGGGCAGCTCCGGTGCCAAAAACACCCCCATCCCCCTCCTGACCTCCCCCTTGAAGGGGGAGGGACCTGAACAGCGGAAGATCAGCGCTAATCATGTTAAGTCAAGCTCCATCTGGGTTGGCTCCCCCTCCCTTTATGGGAGGGGGCGGGGGGGAGGGTGAGGCTGGTACGAGCTTTTCACCCTCTCCCCAGCCCTCTCCCCAGCCCTCTCCCATCAAGGGAGAGGGGGCTTGTGCAGCGTGCGGGGAATTAGCATTGAGCTTAACCTAATGGCAGTGCCTCCGCGAGGGGAGGGCTCCGGAGGTTCACGAAGCTAAGGTGCCAGCAGCGGAGCCAGGTTTTTCATGGTCCGTTCATTGCCTATGTCACTCAGATGCCCGTCCTTCTTGCTGAAGACCAACTCACTTCCGCCCGGCAGCTCTACCAGAATCAGGTCATCTGCTGCAACAACCTCCTTCAACAATACTGCTTCATCCTTGACAACTTCGCGCGCTTTGGAACCCTCCCAAGGATTCTGCACGCATTTCACCAACACCTTTTCGCTGTGCGCGGTGTCGGTAAACTCCGGATAAAAGACTTTGAATTTCGAGTTGTTTTTCCTGGCAGTGTCATTGATGCGCTGGTAAAGCTTTCCGGTCAGGAACACCAGATAGTTATCCATCGGCGAGCGATGAAGCAGAAACGGAGAGAAGTGGCTTCTGCTGTCGAAGTAATCCTCATTGGTCAGCAGCATTACACGCGCCTCGGGTGTCAGCCCGTACACCTTTTCACCCATTTCTTTCTGCTCAATCGATATCAGGCCGGCACACGATTCATTCAACTCCGCATGATCGTACACTTCGTGTGATGCCGGGAGCTTCATTGCCCACTTCTCGAGAATCATCTGCTCCAACGACATTCCGCTGAACCTGGCATAGGTCTTTGCCGCCAGCTGAAACAGGGCGCTATTGCCGTAGTAGAAATCCGACTTGTAATATGGGCCGTCCAGTTCAAGGTTCACCAGACGGTAAGTCGGTTTCAGGTGACCCGCGATGCCGCTGGTGCTTCGGTCGGGAAAGGAGTTCTCCCAGAAATCGTTGTCCGGCGTCGCCCATACCAGAACCAGGTCGGCACGGTACTTCCCGTAGTAGTTCTCCAGCGCGATGAGTTGTTGATCCTGGCCAAAACCGGACGCTGCCAGAGAAAAGACCTTTACCGGACGCTTGAGCTGCACCGACAAATGCCTTTGCAGTAACTTCTCCGGCATCATGTCCGGCGAGGTCGTCGCCGCTTCCACCTGGCTGTCTCCCAGTAACACGACGACGTAGTCATCCTTGTCATATCTGATCGGCTGCCCTCTGAAGCCCAGTTCGTTCGGCTCGTCATTGTTATAGTTCGCCAGGAATCGCCTGGGAGATTCGTTCCAGGACCAACCGGAGGCGATCTTGCGCGGGACTTGAACCTGGCGCAATACTATTTCAGCTGCGACCACGCTCGTTACCAGGGAAAGGACCAAAATCGCAAGGTTCAATCTTGCAAAGTAACTCATTAAATAATCTCTCCCGCTTGTGACTCCGGGCGAGCCCGAAACGATCACCACATTTTTTCGAAATCTGACTTGGTGTAGCTATGGTTGCGCTCCAGAAAAAGGGTCTCGGCATCAGGCTCCTTTTTGAGTTGCAGCGGGTTTTTGGTGAACAACCGGAACAGCAGCGCCAATGGAGTGAGAAACAGAAAAAATGCCAGTGACAGCACGATCTTGCTGTTGAACGCTCCGAGAACTTCGGCAAACTTAAGCCAGGACCGGGAAATGACGGAGGCGACCGGCCTGACAAAGAGCCCGATCAACAGAAGTGCCAAGGCGGCGACTGCCAGAGCCTTCAGATGCAGGAACAGGTTGAGTACCAGCAGAAACGCGGCCAGTACGGAGATCGTCTCCAGCTCCTGAAGCTGCTGTGGTTTTTTCCCAGTGCTCATCCGAGATTCCTAGAACAGGGTGTAGATGAAGGGAGCAACAGCGGATCCGCTGCTCAAGACGATCAGCATGCCGATCAGCAACAGGACCACGGTCATCGGCAGCAGCCACCACTTCTTCCGCTCCCTGAAAAACTGCCAAAAATCGCACATCATCTGCATATGGTTCTCCTCTTTATCGCCTGCATGTCATCGATCCGGCGTTGCCGCTTCAGTCCAGCCCGTACTGATCGCGCCACTCTCCTGCTTCCTGCCACTTGGGCTGCTCTTTCTTGTCGAAGATGAAATTACCGATCACCAGGTAGTCCATCTCGGTGCGCATGAAGCATTTATAGGCGTCCTCCGGAGTCATTACGATCGGTTCGCCGCGGACGTTGAAGCTGGTGTTCACGATCACGCCGTAGCCGGTCTTCTCCTTGAAGGCGTGGATCAGCTGCCAGTAGCGCGGGTTGCTATCGCGGTGCACGGTCTGCAGGCGGGCCGAGTAGTCTATGTGGGTGACCGAGGGGATATCCGAGCGCAGATGGTACAGTTTTTCCCGCAAAGCCTGAGCGTGGTATCCCTCCGGCAGCGGATTCCTCCGCTTCTCATGGACGTCGGCTACCAGCAGCATATAAGGTGACGCCGACTCGATTTCGAAGTATTCCTCTGCATCCTCGATAAGAACGGAAGGGGCGAAGGGACGGAAACCTTCCCGGTACTTGATCTTCAGATTGAGTTTTTTCTGCATCTCGGGGTTGCGGGGGTCGGCTATGATGCTCCTGTTTCCCAGGGCGCGGGGGCCCCATTCCATGCGCCCCTGGAACCAGCCGATGACGTTCCCCTCGGCCAGCAGGAGGGCGGTCTGCTCGCACAAGGCGGCGAAACTCTCCACGCGGAGCAATCCCGCCCCGTACCTGCGCGCCGTCTGCATCACCTCGAGGTCCGAGTATTCCGGTCCCAGGTAGGAGCCGTTCATCCGGTCGGTGACTCCGTCACAGTGACGCTCGGAGCCCAGGTAGATGTAGTGGGTCGCCAGGGCCGCACCGAGGGCCCCGCCGGCGTCTCCGGCAGCGGGCTGGATCCAGATCTTGTCGAAGATGCCGCTTTTGAGCAGTTTGCCGTTGGCCACGCAGTTGAGCGCCACACCACCCGCGAGACAGAGGTGGCGCGCCCCGGTCAGACGCTTCGCCTCCCGGGCCATCCGTATCAAGACCTCTTCGGTGACCCGCTGAACGGCAAGGGCCAGATCGCAATGCTCCGAGGTGAGTTCCGCTTCCGGGGCCCGCGGCGCAAAGCCGAACAGTTCCTGCCAGCGCCGGTTGTCGGTCATGGTCAGACCGGCGGCATAATCGAAATAACCCTGGTCCAGCCAGAGCGATCCGTCATCCTTCACATCGACCATCCTGGTCATGATGAGCCGCTCGAACTCTTCCACCCTCCCCGAGCACGGATCTCCGTAGGGAGCAAGCCCCATCAGCTTGTACTCGCCGGAGTTGACCTTGAACCCCAGGTAGTAGGTGAAGGCCGAGTACAGAAGCCCCAGCGAGTGGGGGAAGTGCAGCTCCTTCAGTATGGTGAGCGAGTTCTTCGTGCCGTAGCAGATGGAGGCGGTCGCCCATTCACCGACACCGTCGACGGTAATGACGGCGGCGTCTTCGAAAGGAGAAGGGAAAAAGGCGCTGGCCGCGTGAGACAGGTGGTGCTCCGGAAACAGGAGCTTGATGCCGCTTTTCTCAACGCCGCAGCTGGCGGAAAGCTCCTCAAGAAGCAGGGTGCGCAGCATCAGCTTTTCCTTGATCCAGACCGGGATGGCCGACAGGAACGAGGAAAGCCCCATTGGCGCGAACGCGTAATAGGTTTCCAGAAGCCGCTCGAACTTCAAAAACGGCTTGTCGTAAAATACCACTGCCTCGACCTGCGCCAGGGTGATGCCCGCATGATCGAGGCAATAGCGAACGGCGTGGGCCGGAAAAGAGCTGTCCTGTTTCTTTCTGGTGAAGCGTTCCTCCTGCGCCGCGGCCAAGACTTCGCCGTTGCAGATAAGGGCTGCCGCAGAATCGTGATAAAAGGCGGAAATACCTAGCAGGTACAATGGGCAAGGACCTCATATGTTCGCGTATCTTCAAAGAGGGTCACAAGCCGGTTACGCCGAGAACGCAAGGGGACGCAAAACCCGAATGCGTGTACTTCGCGAAAACTTCCCCGCCCTTTACGGGAGTGGGGCTTGCGCAGTGTGCGGAAGGTTAGCACTGATCAGGATTGATTTTACGGGAAATGACGGAGCGCGTGAATCAGCACTGGTCTGTTTTTTTTGTAGGTAATCCGGGGAGGGGTGTAGGAGAAATTCCTACATGACGATGCCATGGGTCAGGCAGTAGTTGATGACCTCGGCGTTGGTTCTGAGCTTCAGTTTTTCCAGGACCCGGGCCCGATAGGTGCTGACGGTCTTGACGCTCAGGGAGAGCTCCCGGGCGATTTCGGTCATGGTCTTGCCCTGGGTCAGCATGCAGGCGAACTGATACTCGCGATCGGAGAGGAGCTTGTGCAGCATGGCGGGATCGATCGCTTCGCTGATCGCCTCGGCGAGCAGATTCCCCTGGAGCGGGCTGACATATTTCGCACCGGAGAGTACTTTTTCGATGGCGCTCTTGAACTCCTCCGAGGCGCTCGCCTTGTTCAGGTAACCTGCGGCACCGGCCCGCAACGCCCGCACCGCGTACTGCTCGTCGGAGTACATGCTCAACATCAGCACCGGGAGTTCCGGGTTCAGCTGGCGAATCTGCTTCAGCACATCGAGCCCGCTGCGTCCCGGCATGGAGATGTCCAGAAGCACCATGTGATACGCGCCGCCGCCGGAGACCTTTTCGATCGCCTGCTGCCCGGTGGCCGCCTCGTCGAAATCGACCGGGAACTCCAGCAGTTCCCGAAGCAGCCGCATCACCCCTTCCCTTACGATATTGTGGTCGTCGACGATCAGTATCCGTTTCAACTCTCCTCCTTCACTGCGTTCAGGGGGATTTCCAGGGTTACCGTGGTCCCCTGCCCCGGCTCTCCCTTGATGCTCAGCCCTCCCCGGCAGAGCCGGGCCCGCTCCCGCATCCCCATGATGCCGTAGGCGGTGGTCGAGTCGATTGCCTCGGCAGTTATGCCGCAACCGTCGTCCGAAATCTCCAAAATGATGCTGTCGGCCCGTTCGCACAGGGAAATGCAGACCTCGGAACAGCGGGCATGACGAATGATGTTGGTAAGCGCCTCCTGGAATATCCGCATCAGGTTGGTTGCCGCCTGCTGGCTGGAGACCTCGATCCCCTCGTTGAGCATGAGATGACAGTCGATGCCGCTGCGGCGCCCGAACTCCCCCGCCTGCCACTCGATGGCCGCCGCAAGCCCCAGGTTGTCGAGCAGGGGGGGCCTCAATTCCGCCGTAATGTGCTGGACCTGTTCGATCAGCTGGTCCAGGCCGGCATGCATTTCCTGCAGCCTCGCCGCCAATTCGAGCTGCTCCGGGGCGAACCTGCGTTCCATCCAGGAGAGGTCGAGTTGCAGTGCGGTAAGACTCTGGCCGATGCCGTCATGGACCTCCCGCGAGATTGCCAGGCGTTCCTCTTCCCGGACCCTGTCGAGGTGTTCGCTCAAGTCGCGCCGGGTCTGCTCGGCCCACTTGCGCTGGGTGACGTCGGTGAAATAGATCGTCATCCCCTCGGGAGAGGGATAACACCTGTTTTCATACCAGCGCTCCAGCGATCCGCCGCGGAAATCCTCGAAATCGACGCAGCGGTTCTCCGCCATGGCCCGCCGGATCTCGCAGTAGGCGACGCTCTCCTCGGAGCCCGGAAACATCTCCCAGCAGACCTGCCCCAAAAGCTCCGCAGCGCTCCTCCCCATCAGCCGTGCAGCAGCCGCGTTCACGTAGGTGTAGCGCCATTGCCGGTCCAGGGAGACGAAGCCGTCGGTCATGCTCTCCAGGGTGTCGACCAGCCGGTGGTGCGCCTGCTGCAGCAAGGCATCGCTCCGCTCGCGCTCCCTGATTTCCAGGTGCAGCTGCTGGTTCGCCTCTTCCAGCTCACGGGTGCGGGTCTGCACCAGCTGGTCAAGCTGGTCGCGATGCTCGATCAGTTGCTGTTCGCTCTTGCGGCGCCTGGTGATATCCCTCCTCAGCAAAACGAAGACCAGGCAGATCATGACGAAGATGACGAAGGCCTTTGCCGCCAGCAAGCGCTGCACCTTGACCATTTCGGCGACCTGCCTGGCCGACGACTCGCGCAGGTCGCGAATCGCCTCGTCCTGTGCGGCGATGATCTGCCTCTGTATCTCGTCTGTGGAAACCCTGCTCTTGCCCGGAAGCTTCGGGAGATCCTCTCCGGCGGTGGATTCCAGGGCCAGCTGGCGCTCGGCCAGCTTCACCCTGACCAGCGGTTCGATCTGGAGCACCCATCTGCGCAGCCGGGGATGGTCAGCGGCCAGGCCGTTCAGGTATGCCAGTTCCCGCTCGACATTTCCCCTCGCCTCAAGATATGACTTGAGGTACTCCTCCTTGCCGGTCCTGCTGTAGCCGCGCTGGCTTCTTCTGACCTCTTTCAGCCCATGGAGCAGGCTGTCCATTTTCCGGATCAGACTGAAGGTATACAACTCCCTCTGGTCCAGAACCTTCCACTGGGAAAGATGACTGTGGGACATGAACATGATGGACGCCAGAATGGCCACGGCCACTACGAATCCGATTTTGATGACAGCGTCGTTTTTCATTTAACCTTTCCCGCTTCTGTCGTGAAGAAACCTGCCCAGCTCCCGTGCAATCGCCTGAGAGTCGCATCGCTCCAGATACAGCTTGTAACCCTCTTCGGCGAGATGTTGCCTCAGAGCTTCATCGCTCTTCAGCTCAAGAATTCCGTCGGCCAGAGCCTCGGCATCGGCCATGTCGACCATCAAGGCGTTGTGCCGATCCTCGAAGAGCTCGCGGTTTCCCCGGCAGTCCCCAACGATTACCGGCTTTTTCATGGCGATGAACTGGTAGGTTTTGCCGGCTATCACCCGTTTTGCCTTGTCGATATCGGAGAAGTGCCCGCCCAGGCAGAGATCGGCTTGCGCGATCTGCAGCGGCAACTGCCGGTAGGGAAGCCAGTCGATGAACCGGATGTTGTCGGCGCCGAGGTTGCGGGCCAGGGTCACGACCTTGCCATGCTCCATCCCCTTGCCGACCACGACGAACTCTATCTCTTTGTGATCGCGCAATCTTGCGGCAGCTTGAACGACGTACTGCGTGCCATGCAGCGGCAGGAAAGACGAGTAGTAAAAAACCGTGAACTTCCGGCCGTCTCTTTTCGGTTCCCGGGGATAAAAGAGGGAGTCGTCGGCCCCGACAAAAACCCTGTGGAACTTGTGGCGCGGCAACCCGAAGGTCTCGGTGAAATAGTCGATATGCGCATCGGTGTCGAGGATTATGCTCTCTGCCAGCTCACAGGAGTACTTGTCGAGGTGATAGAACAATCTTCCGGGGAGGGAGTCCGGCCGGAACCTTTTCCGGTCGAAGCACATCGTGTCATAGGTGGAGAGAAAAGCGTCGAAGATGATAGGCTTGCTGCACAGGCTTCTGATGAGCGGGACCAGGGGCTGGCCGAGAAAGCCGACGAAAACGGCGTCGAAATCCTCGTTTCTTCGGGAAAGGAATTTCAGCATCACCTTGAGGAAGCGGGCGGGATAAGACGCCGACGAGTCAGAGCAGTCGATTATCTCTACCCCGATCCCCTTCAGGCATTTCAGTATCATTGCGTTTCTTACATAAGCGGGTTCACGTCCGGCTACAAAAAGAATCTTCATGACGACCTTCTCCGCTCACCCGCAAGGAAAAGCTGTCTCCTCGTTACTCGAACTGAAAAATCTTTATGTTGCCGTTCAGGGTTTCATTCTCCAGCTTTTCCTGTGCGGCTTTTTCCTGTCGCTCCTGTTCTTCACGAGCTGCCTTGTCCAGCCGCTCCTGTTTTTCCTGTGCTTCCCTGTCCAGCTGTGCCTCAAAATCCTCATCCCGTTCCTGCGCAGTTCTTTTATCCTCTATTCCCAGCAGAGCCTTTTCCTCCTTCTCCTGCCTCTCTTTTTCGATCACCTGTCTCTGGAATTCGGCGAGCTGGGCATCGCAGCTTGCAAAACACGCCTTCCGGTCGTTCTCGCACAACTCTCTGTCTATATCGTTGGGAGAGTCCTTGGCCGCGCCGGAACATGCTCTATACTGCGCCGTACAGGGGGGCTGACAGTCGGGAGGGTCAAGAACCTCAGAAAAAGCGGGAGCCGCAGCGAGGAAACTCGCGGCCACAAAAAGAATGGTGAAAATGGCTACCGGGAAACGCAGCACGTTCATGTTGCACCTGCCTTTCGTAGAGATAAAAATGCTAGCCGCAAAATAAACCAAAAACTGAAAAACCAGAAACGAAAACTTCTTTGCCACAAAAAGGCACAAAATGCGCAAAAGGTAAATCTTAGAGTCTTATAATTTAAACAAACAAACGAAAACTTCTTTGCCACAAAAAGGCACAAAATGCGCAAAAGGTAAATCTTAGGATCTCGTCATTACTCTTGAGTACAAATACGCACACACAAGCGTGGAGGGCATCGGTGTTAAGTCATTAGCGCCGCTGCTTCAAAGCTCCGAAAAAAATTTATCTCTTTGATTTTTTTCTTTTTTTGTGTCTTTTTGTGGCAAAGAGCCTCGGCTTTTTCTTTTTATGCGTCTTTTGTGCCTCTTTGTGGCAAAAAGCTTTTAGTTTGGCGGCAGGTCGCTTCCAGGGTGCCCCTTCGCGTCCAGAAGATCAAGTGCTTCATGGAAGACCCCTCCATGCTGCCTCACCCTCCCCTCCGCGCGTGATCGGGCAACGAGGGCATCCGCTTCGGAGGCGAACAGCATCTCCCGGCGCGGGAAGAAAAGCCGTACCGGGAGCCAGATGCAGAGTGCGACAATAAACATGACTGATGCAGCCCAGATCAGCAGGACGCCATAGTCGCGTATGAAATCGGTGATGACCAGGCGCCGGGTATCCGGAAACGAGATATGGTAGCCGTCCCGGGAAAGTTCCCCGCCGGCAGGGACGCTTCCGGTCAGGACAACCTCCTTCCCCTTCAAAAGCTTGAACGTGACCACCATCTCCCCGGTCATGTAGGGGTCGCTTCCATCCTCGGGCTGCGCCAGGCTGAACACGATCTGGTAGGGGGAGTCCGGTATCTCGGCGGCAGCCTCCTTGCCGGGGGGATAGATGGCCAGCACGGAGTGGGTCTCGTATCCCGCCGGAAGATCGGGAGCGGAGAATCGAACGTGGAGACCGACCCCCAGATAGCGGGGATAGACGAAGGCCCCCTCGTACAGCGAGGGTGGGTAGAGCCCGAACGACTTTTTACCCTCGCCGGGAGTCGCGCCGGCTACTTCCAAAGTCAGGTGCCTGGAGAGGATCGGACCGGGTGCTTTGGCGAACTCGATCCGCTCCACCATGCCACCTTGTCCCGACGGCGCCGGGAGCCGCACACCCTCGATGATGGCTCCCCTGGAAGAGGTGCGGGTGGTGAGACTTATCAGGATGCCGGCGAAAAGGCAAAAGCAGCCGGCAAGGTAGAGCGCCCTGGCGGGGAAATTGCCGACACCGCGCCAGGCGGCCACTCCCCCCTCCAGGCTGCGGGTCTTGTAGCCCCGGGAGCCGAGGCGCCCCTCCAGATCGGCAAGGGAGGACGAGGCCGGCAGCTCGACCGTTTCATCGAAAAGCCCCGCCGGCAGTTGAGCCGCGGTTCCCTTCATGGAGCGGCGTCTTTTGAGATGGCTCGCCGTCTCCAGTACCAGGCGGGCCGCGCTGTTCAGCGGGAGCAGGGCCAGCAGACCCGCCAGCGCGGCACTCCTGCTGGTGAATTCCATCAGGGCGATCAGGGTCTCATCGGTGACGAAAGCGATCCCGATGTAGATGAGCAGGAAGATGCCTATAACGACAGGGGACAATACCCGTGACGATGCCACGGCCCAGAGACGGTGCAGTAGGCCTTTCACTTGCCCTCCTCCTTTACCCGTGAGGTAGACTGGATGGTACTGCTCCAAGTGTTGATCAGTGTAAGTGCGTCGACATGGACGCCGTCTTCCTTCGCCTCGAACGGGATCGGGACCGGGTTGCACCCCCCCGGCTTGCCCACCGTTTCCAGGGGGATCAGCGTGTTGCAGTAGTAGCAGAGGACCGTCCCCTCGGCCTGGCCGTAGCCGTCCGGCTTGCAGATGGCGCAGGCATCGAGATCCACGGTCAACTCCCCTTCCGGGGTCATCAGCACGAAGAAACGCGCCTCCTTCCCCCCCTGCTTGTAAAGATACTTGTGCAGCTTGCCGTCCTCGATATCGATCTCGCCGCTCTTCGGGATGAAGATCTCCCCTGCCGCGCTAGCGGTTACCGGCACCGGCTTGGGGTCCCAGTATTCCACGCTCGGGAAGCGGCTCCGGTACACGGCGACCGCGAAGATCACCAGGGCGATCAGGGGAACCAGGAGCAGAAAGCGCCGGGCCCTGATGGCGGCAGCCAGGAGCTTGCGACGCTCCGCCCCCTGGCGGATGTGGGCCACCGAGGGGAGCCGCTCGAACCGGATGGCGAGGATGACGAGGAGCGCCGGGGTGAACCAGATCACGAGCCCTCCCCAGAAACCGACCTCCTTGCCGAACAGCAGCCCGATGTAGTCCCAGAGGTAGGGGAGGATGAAGAGGTGGTCCGGGATCAGCATCGATTCGAAGAACTGATGCACGAAATCGTGGGTGAACTTCATCACCTTCATGGTGAGGGGAGCAAAAATGTCGAGGCGGATCATGTACGAAGCGCTGAAGAGCAAAAGCGCCACCACGGCGGACATGAGACCGGCCGGAGAGACCGTGAACGACTTGGGAAGCCACTTGTCGGCGGCCAGGGCGCACCCCGCAAGAGCGGCGCCGGCCAGGGCGAGGAGCAGGAAGGCAACGCTGTTGCCGTCGGCTCCGGAGAGCCTGCTGGCGCAGATGCCGCCCGCTATCATGCCGGCCGCAAGGGCGCCGCCTGCAGCGGCAAGGGGAGCGTTCAGGAACCGGGAGCCCCACCAGGAGCGCGACTCGCGCAGGGCGCCGCGATAGATGGCCGCCACGGAAGCGCCCCAAAGGAGGAGAAAGCTCCCCCCCACGGCTCCCCTGATGATCCCGAAGGTGAACTCGCCCGGGAAGGAGCCGAACAGGAGCAGGGTGGCCGCCGCACCGAGCGCGAACCCGGATATGTTTGCCGCAGCCACCGTCGGGCGCCGCCCGGGGAAGCCCCTCAGCAGGAGCAAAAGGATCGCGGCCCAGGAGAGGAGATGGGGAATCAGCTTGACCGCGACCATCAGCCCCCCGTCCGTTCTTCACGCACCAGCACGCCGTCGTCGAGATAGATGGTGCGGTCCCCCCAGGCTGCCACCTCCTGGTTGTGCGTCACCATGACCACGGTGAAGCGGTCCTCGGCGCGCAGTTCCTTGAGGAGTTCCATGACCATCACGGTGCTCTTGTGGTCGAGGTTCCCGGTCGGCTCGTCGCCCAGCAGGAGCTTCGGGCTGTTGATGATGGCGCGCGCGATGCAGACCCTCTGCTGTTCCCCCCCCGAAAGCTCGCCGGGGCGGTTTTTCAGGCGGTGCCCCAGCCCCACCCGCTCCAGGGCCGATCTCGCCTCCGCCTCGTCGGGGACGCTGTGGAAGTACTGGGCCATCATGACGTTTTCCACGGCCGACAGGTAAGGGACCAGGTGGTGCTGCTGGAAGATGATCCCCACGTATTCGCGCCGGAACCGGGCCAGGCCGTCCTCGGAGAGCGCCAGCAGGTCCTCGCCCCCCACCCTGAGCGAGCCGGAGCTGGGGCGGTCCAGGCCCCCCACCAGGTTCATCAGGGTGCTCTTGCCGGAGCCGGAATGCCCCATCACCGAGAGCCACTCCCCTTGCGGCACCTGCAGGTCGATCGGCTTCAGGGCGCAGATATCGCCGTAGCTTCTGGTGAGACCGCTGGTTTGAATCGTCGCATCTGCCATATGATAACCTCTGAAATCGTGAAAGGTGAAAGGTGAAAGGTGAAAAAGGCCGGGTGCCGGGTTCTATTCACCTTTCACCCTTCACGGCTCTGAAATCGTGAAAGGTGAAAGGTGAAAAGGCTGGTGATCGGTTTTCATTCACCTTTCACCTTTCACCTTTCACGTTTTTACTCGCCGCGCAGGCTTCGCACCGGGTCGAGCTTGAACACGGAGATCATCGGCCCGATGCTCCCGAGCAGCGCCAGGAACAGGCTCACCGCCAGCGAGACCCCGGCGATCCAGGGGATGAACTCGGCCGAGGCGGAGAAGACCGTTCGGGTGATGAACTGGGCGATGGCGCTCCCCAGCAGGTACCCGGCCAGCCCCCCCAGCACGCCGAGCAGGGCGGCCTCGCCGCAGAAGATCAACATCACCTCCCAGCGGGTCCCGCCCACCGCCTTCATGAGCCCGATTTCCTTCCCCCGCTCCAGCACCGTGGTGCTCATGGTGCCGGTCACGCTGCTTCCGGCGGAGATCAGCACCACCGCGGTCACCATGATCATCAGCAGTTTGACCTTGGCGAGCAGCCCCTCGGAGGTCCTGGCTGTCTGGCGCACCTCGTTGACCTTCGCCGCGGGGAGGAGCTGCTGCAGTGCGGCAGCGCTCTGCTTCAGGCTGTCGCCCCCGGCGGTCACCATGAGACGGACCAGGGTGAGCTGCCCCTCAAGGCCTAGCGCCTGCTGCAGCTCCGGCAGCGCCAGGAAAAGCAGGGCGTCCTCCTCGCCGCCGGAGGTGACGATCCCCGAGACGCGCAGACGGAGCATCCGGGCCTTGCCGGCAAGCTCCATGGTATCTCCGAGCTTCAGCCCCAGTCGGGTCGCCAGGTCGTGGCCGACCACGGTCTCGCCGGCCGCGGGCCAGTTCCCCTTGAGCTGCCACCAGGGGAAAAGGCGGCGGATGTCGTCGAAATTGACCCCGTCCACCATCAGGTCGGCATCCTTCCAGTGCAGCGCGCCGCGCAGATGGAAGGAGCGCTCGGCCTTGAGGGCGCTGCGGGAAAGGGCCTCCGCCACCTGCTGCTGCTGCAGGTAGGCCGGCTCCGCGATGACCCCGAAGTTGAGCCCGCCGCTCCCCACGTCGAGCCTGGCGGTCTCCGGGATCACGATCAGGTTGGCGCCGTACTTGCGCACCTCTTCGGCCACCCTCTTCTCCATGGAGAAGGAGACGATGCCGAGCGCCGTGGCGAGGCTTGAGGCCATGGCGAGCACCGCCAGCAGAAGGAGGGTGCGCCCCCTGCGATGGGCGAGTGCGCGTAGAACGAGTTGAAGCAGCCAGCGACGCCTGTGCATATTATCCTTTCAGAACCCGGACCGGCTCGATGAGGAGCGCGCGGCGCAAAGGCGCCACGCTCCCGGCAAGGGCCACGACGAAGGCGGAGATGAGGGCGGTGGGAAAGAGCCACAGGGGCGAAACGATGGTGGAGTTGAACACCAGGCGGCTGATCAGCTCCGCCAGCTGGTCGCCGATCAGGTAACCGACCACCCCGCCGCAGACCGAGATGATCAGGGTCTCGCCGATGAAGATGGCGGTAATCTGGAACCGGTCGGCGCCCACCGCCTTCATCAGGGCGATTTCGGGGCTGCGCTCCGCAATGGAGGCCATCAGGCTGGTCGATACGGCGGTGGCCGAAGCCCCCAGCGCCAGCAGGGTCAGAAGGAGCATCACGGAGTTAAGCTTGGTGAGCAGCGCCCCTTCGGCGCTGGCGATCTGCCAGATCGGCTTGGCGCGGCTGCCGGCCATCACCTCTTCCACGTTCTTGGCGATCGAGGTGACGTAGGCGGTGCAGTACCACTTCTCGAACTCGTCCTTGGTCATCAGGGCGGGGTCCTTCTTGCCGAACTCGTCCATCGGGACGGTCAGGGCGCTCACCAGCACGCGGGAGACCTTCCCCTGCTGCTGCAAAAGCTCCTGGACCGTGACCAGGGGAGCGAAGAGCTGCTCCTCCTCGAAGCCACCGGTGGTGACGATGCCGGAGACCCGGAACTGCTGGCTGCGTCCCCGTACCAGCGCTGCCACCTCGGCCCCCGGTGCGAGTTTCAGGCGCCTGGCCAGGGCGGCTCCCACGATCGCCTCGTCCGCCGCCTCCGGCCATCTCCCCTGCACCTCCCACCAGGGGGCGATCCCCTTGATCCCCTGAACCGAGCTCCCTTCGCCCGGGACCTCCAGCTGTTTGGAGAACCAGGTGCCGGAGACCACGCCGCGCTCCCGCCTGCCGCCGGCGGAAAACTCGGCCACCCCGAACAGGTAGGGGGTGAAGCCGGTGATGTTGTATTTCCAGAAGACGGTCTTGATCTTGGGGAGATCTTCCTCACGCAAAAAACCGCCCCCCTCGACGGCGGACGGTTCAAGTAGGATGTTGGCGCCGTAGCTGCGAAGCTCCAGCGCCATCTTGTGGGAAACCTCGCCGGCGATGCCGAGAAATGCCGTAGCCACGGCGGCACCCATGGCGATCGAGAGAAAGACCAGGAACACCGCCTTGGGGCGTTTCAGAAAGGAATTTTTGAGCATGCGGAAAAGCATATAAACCTTAAAACTATCAGCCACAAAAGGCACAAAGGCACGCAAGCACAAAAGAAATCAGCCAGGAATCTTTTCAACTTCAAATACAGCTTCAAAACCGGAAAAGCAAAAAACATTTAGCCACAAAAAGGCACAAAAGGCACAAAAAGAAACCAAACCAGGAATTTTTTCAGGTCAAACATTACTTCAAAACCCGAAAAGCAAAAATCACCTAGCCACAAAAAGGCACAAAAGGCACAAAAAGAAACAATCAGGAACTTTTCAGGTCAAACACTACTTCAAAACCGGTTTCGATGGTTTAGACGTTTCCGGGGCAAAAGATCCAGTTACTGTCTCAAGCCTATTTTTGTGTCCTTTGTGCCTTTTTGTGGCAAAAAAGATTTCGATTCTGGTCTTACGTCTTTTTGTTCCCCGTTTTTGTCTCAAGTCTTTTTTTGTGTCTTTTGCGCCTTTTTGTGGCAAAAAAAAGATTCCGCTCCTGGTTTTACGTCTTTGTCCCTTTTTGCGGCTACTCCCCGAACTCCGCGCGCATCCCTGCCGGCAGAGACTCCTTGAGCTGGGCCACCTTTTGCTGCATGCGGCGCCAGGCGATCACGCCCCAGACCACCACGGCGAACATCATGACATGCTTCACCGCCAGGGCCGGGATCTGCAGCTTGTCGGCGGCGTTGGCCCACTCGAAGCTGGTATAGAAGATGGTGCGCGGCACTCCCCCCAGGATGACCCACCAGAGGGCGAACTTGAACAGCTTGACCATATGGCGGTTGGTCTTCAGGAAGAAGAGGGTCGATTCCGGTGTGTTCATGGTCGCCTGGATGCGGATGATCGCATGCAGCGCGAAGCCGCTCCCCACCAACAGGCCGGTGGCCATGTCGTGGAAATAGTTGTTCATCATGATGGCTACGCCGAGTCCCGGGCTGATCTCCATGACTATTTGTCCTTCTTCGGCGATGCCGGCGTGAAATGCGTGTAGTAGTGCGTGTACTGGTCAATGGAGCGCTGGTCCCAATCGAAGGTCGGCTCGATCACCATCTTTCCCGTCTTGTCGATGTAGCCGCATTTCCCCTTCACCTTGACCGGAGCGACGCCGTTGACGAAGATGGAGGCCGACTCGAACTGGGGCTTGATCACCATCTTGCCCTGCTTGTCCATGTAGCCGATCTTGCCGTCGGCCCAGATCGGCGCCAGTCCCTCGCTGTAGACGGTCGGCGCGTCGATTTCCTTCTCCAGGAGCGGTTTTCCGGTCTGGTCGATCAGCAGCCATTTCTCGCCCTTGCGCACCGCGGCTACCCCTTCGTGGAAGTTGGTCCCTTCACCGTATTGGGCCGGTATGACCATCTCGCCGCTCTTGTTGAGGTATCCGATGATGCCGTGCTTGCCGTTGATCCTGACCATGGCCAGGCCGTCGCGGAACATGGCGGCGGCATCGTATTGCGCCGGGATCACCAGCTTGCCGCTCTTGTCCACATAGCCGAACTTCCTCCCGACCTTGACGGCAGCCAGTCCTTCGGAGAAGTTGGTGGCGTCGTCGTACTCGGGCTTGATGATGAATTTCCCCGTCTTGTCGATGTACCCGGCCTTGCCGGCGTCGTTTTTGACGATGACCACGGGCGCCAGCCCGTCGGTAAAGGCGAAGGTGGTCAGGTAGTCGACCCCGGTGACCATCTTGCCGCTCTGGTCGATGTAACCCCAACGATCGCCCTTCATCACCGCCGCGCGTCCGTCCATGAAGAACAGCGCCCCCTGGTACTGGGTGGGAACCACCATGTTCCCCTTGGTGTCGATATAACCGTATTTATCGTACACGCTCACCGCCGCGAGCCCCTCGGAGAATATCGAGGCGTTCTCGTACTGCGCCGGTATCACCATCTTTCCGTTCAGGTCGCAGTAGCCGTAGCGCTTGTCGACTCTCACCAAGAGCAGGGGCGAGTTGTCCAGCACCACCTTGGTTTCTTCCTTGCTGCAGCCGCTGCAGATGGTCAACACTGCCAGCGCGAGGATAAACAGACGCTTCATTTTAATTACCTCCAAAAATTGGCTCTCATCTCTCATCGGTTTTCCCCAATATGCCATTGAAGAGTTTGCTGAATTCGTCCTCGGCAAGGCTTTTGTAGAACTCGGACTTGGCGGCGACCACGAGCCGCAGCTCGCCACCCTCTTCCCGCACGGCTCCGACGATCTCACGGCGGTAAAAGAGCAGCCGCCAGATCACGGCCACGCAGGCGATGATGAAGCCGGTGTAAAGTATGGAAACGCCGCGCTCCTTGATGACGTAGAAGCGGACCCAGAAGGGCATCTCCTGCATCTCCAGACGCAGGCCGGCAAATTCCAGGGCGCCGTCTTTGGGGACCATCCCCTCGCCTACCTTCTTCCCTTCCTTCTCCACCACGATGGAGAAGGTCGGCTTGTTGAATTCCTGGCTGCGGGTCGTCGGTACCCCCTTTTCCAGGACGTAGTCGGGGTAGAAATTGGTTACGAACTCGTACCCCCCGAGGGCGAAGCGGTCCTGCCTCCCCTGCAGCACGTCGAGCTTGAAGAAGGCGCCTTCGATATCCTTGCCCGATGCGTCTTTCAGGACGAAGAGAGGTGCCATCCCCAGATGCTTGAAGACGAAAAAGGTGTGGTCCGTGATGTAGGGGGTGTTGATGCCGATGTCGTGGACCTTGCCGGCGGCGTCCTGAAGCTTGACGCTGATCCCGGTCGGCGTATTGCGGACCACCTTGGGGGTCACGCCGGTTACCGTGAAGGAGACCTTGGGGATGTCGCCCACTTTCGGCAAAGCCGGGCTGGGCGAGGCGTTGTAGCGCTCCAGCTCTCCCTGGAACGACTCCCCCTGGGCGAGGTCCACATACCCTATGAAGGTCGTGTAGATGCTGATGGCGCCCCCCAGCAGGATCAGGAAGAAACTGAGGTGGAAAAACGCGAAGGCGAGCGGGGAGTAGCGGTTTTTCACCCCGAGGAATCCCTTCTCATCGCCCAGCACGGTAAAGCCGCGCTTTTCCAGCAGGGCGATCACGCCCGGGCCGTCCATTTCGGCCGGCAGGACGTAGTCGCCCCGGAACAGGTAACCGGACGCCGTCTCGGGAGCGACGATGCGCGACTGCGGCATCTCGATCCGTTTCATCACGAGCGGCATGCGCTGCCACATGACCAGCGCCAGATTGAGGAAGAAGAGTCCCCACAGGGTCAGGGTGAGCCACGAGGTGTAGATTTCCGTCAGCTGCAGCGCGTCGAGGAAGGCCACCAGGGTGGGGGAGTTGTGCTGCCATTCGAAATAGATATCCTTCACCAGGGATTTCTGCGGGATCATCAGCCCCAGGGCGAAGATGACGCCCAGAAGACAGATCAGCAAAATGGTGAAGCGGAGGGAAGCGAGATATTTGATTAGTTTACTGAACATCAAGAACCTTTATAATCGTTGAGAGTCGAGAGTCGAGAGTTGAGAGATGAGAGATGAGAGATAAACGATAGAGAGTTGACCTCAACCCTCAACGGTTCACCCTCAACGGTTCACCCTCAACGGTTCACCCTCAACGGTTCACCCTCAACGGTTCACCCTCAACGGTTCACCCTCAACGGTTCATCCTCAACGGTTCATCCTCAACGGATTTCCATCAACGGATTTTCTACCGCACGTTGAACATGTGCAGACTGGTATTGACCACCAGGTTGACGCCGAAGAAGCAGATGATAACCGAACTCAGAGCGACGATCGCCAGGGTGGCCAGCCGCTTTTCACGCCAGCCGAAGGTGACCCGCAGATGAATGGTTAGGCCGTAGGTGAGCCAGGAGATCAAAGACCAGGTTTCCACCGGGTCCCAGCTCCAGTAACTCCCCCAGAGGTCCTTGGCCCAGATTGCGCCGGCGCAGATCATTATGGTATCGGTGATGAACCCGAACACGATGTAGCGGAAGATCAGCTCTTCCAGGCGCCCAGGGGAGGGGAAGCGTTCATAGGCTGGATTGGGCACAGCCTGCAGATCGCTCTTGCGCTTCAGCAGATAGAGGACCCCCGCGGCCATGGCCAGGGAATAGGCGCCGAAGGAAAGCCAGGCGAAATAGACATGGATATAGAGCCAGATGGTCTTCAGGCTCGCCGCCATGGGGGTCAGAGCCGGGTTCTGCATGTAGCCGTACCCCATCATGATGGTGACCAGGGTAATGGTTGCGACGGCGAGGCTCTGCAGCGCCTTGTTCTGCCACCCGACGAACAGGGTGCCGGCGACGATGAACCACCCCCCCATCAGGGCGTACTCGTAATGCCCGGACCAGGGAAGATGCCCGGTAGCGGCAAATCGGGCGTAGATCGCCGCGGTATGTGCGATGAAACCGAGGGCGACCAGGAGCGTTACCTTAGGCATCACGCGGGGATTTTTGAAGACGAAGGAATAGACGCAGCCGCCGACAGAGAGCGCGTAGATTACCAACGTCACCCAGTAAAATATTGTTTCCCAATATGCCATTTAAGATCCTTGTTGAGAGTTGAACCTTGAGATCCGGGATCCGCGCCCAGGCAGACCGGTTCTCAGCGATTTACTTTATTGTTATTGTTGCACGAAGCGGGAGCCCTACCCTTCAACGATCCTGCGCGTCTCCCCACCAATGGCCCAGGCGCGGGAACCCTCGGGGGTCTCCTCCAGCCAGACCCGCTGCGGGCGGAAGGCGATCCTCAGGATCAGCCCGAGCAGCGCGATGACGCCGCCCACCCAGAGCATCTCCATGTGCCGCCGGCGCACGACGTGGATCTCCGACCAGTTCCCCAGCGCATCCAGCGACATCACGAAATCGCCGACCTCCTTGGAACGGTACTGGTGCAGCACGTACTCGGTATCCAGCACCGTCTTCCCCTCGCGGGTCAGGATGAACTTGAAGACTTTCTTGTCCGGGTTGTAGAAGGCCTCCCCCTCGTGCCCCTTGGGGGTCCTGAAGGTTCCGTACATGCTGTAGTCCCCTTCCTTCTTCCAAAGCGGGGAGAGCTTCACGGAATCGAGGTACACGATCTGGTTCGGGTCGTCCTTCTCCTTCAGGGTGAGCGCCGCATCGACCAGCTGCTTGGAGAGGTAGATGTCATACCCCTGGTAGCGGTACGGTTCCCCGGAGCCGATGATGGTGGCGGAGCCGAGCGGCTTCCCCTCCTTGGACCAGAGCACGATGTCGCTGGCTCCCTTGGGATAGGTGCTGCTGGCGAAAACCTGCTTGGTCACCTCCAGCTTGGGAAGACCTGCCGGCGAGGCAAAGGGCCCCATCATCAGGGGGAAGTATGCTCCGCGCTTGCTGAGATCGGCCGGTATGCCGATGCCGTGCAGCAGGGTGCCCGAAAACTGGTACATGTTCTCCCAGGTGCCGATGAACAGGAGCAGGAAGAGCCCCCCGTAGATCATCACCGTCCCCAGATAGCCGCGCTCGTGCTTTTCGGCATAGCTGCCGTCGGCGTTCAGCTGGAACCCCGCCTCGGCCAGCTGGTCCCGGATCAGCGCCGCGGGGCGCGCCGGGGTCAGCGCGGCGCCGGACGGGCGCGTCCCCTCGCCGTAGCGGAGGCTGCGGCGCAGTCCGGCCAGGTAGGTCAGCAGCCGGCCGCCAAGGAACAGCAGCAGTCCCACGTTGTTGTAAAGCAGCATCCGCTTGGTGATCCGGAACGGAAGCGGGAAATGGAGCAGCGTGCTGAGGATCAGCGCAGCCGGGATGATGATGAAAATGAACAGGGGAATGGGGGAGCGGAGCAGGAAGCGAAGGGGTTTTGATTCGGTTTGCATGTCGGTAGCTGCCCTTGTGATTGGAATTCGTCAACGACGGCGCCTGCAGCAGATAGTCGAACAGGGCCTTGTTGACCGGAAACTGGTTTTGGTAGCGGCTGATAATAACAACTTTTTTTCTGAAATGAAACCAAAATATCGGAATGCCAATGTGGTGCTCGGCCAAGGCTAGCGGGGCACCGGATCACCTGGTACTGCTTGCAGAACAGCCGGATCTGCACCCGAAGTCAGCTTCATCTCCCCTTGTCGAAGCAAAAGGCACTCCCATCATGGACCTAACACTCCTCGTCAAGGGACGGAGTTTCTTTAGCAAAGATCGCGCTGGCCGGGAAATAAAAACGCCGGCGCTTTGGGCGCCGGCGTGATTGCAGTTTTCATGCGGGAGAGGGGCAATGCCCCTCTCCACGGTTGAGGTTGATTAGTAGGTCAGCGGACGCAGGATGGTCCTGGTTGTTGCGCGGCCACCGAACACCGAGGTACCGGCGTGGTCGGTGCAGGCGCCCCAGGAACCGAGGATGCCGTTGTCGTCGGCGAGGGCGGTGGGGTTAACCTTGCCCGCAGCCGCAGCAGCTGCCTTAGTCGGCGATTTCGAGAGGCTGCTTCCGTTCAGGGTGTAGCAGCCCTGCTTGTTGGCCTGGCTGATGGTCTTCACCGTCCACTGATCGGCGCTGTCGCCGCCGTTGTAGCGGATGTTGCCCAGACCCGGCATGAAGCGGTACGGCTTGCGGCTGACGGTGGTGACTGCGCCGGAGGCGACTTTGGCGCCGGAGTAGGTGGTGTAGCTGGCGTTACCGGCGTTGCCGTGGATGCCGCCGAAGGTCTTCCTGTCGGAGGCGTTGTGGCAGGCCAAGCACTTGTTGCCGTAGATGTTGCCGCCGCCGGCAGCAGATGCAACACCGTTTTCTACTTGTGCGGTGAATGTCTCGACCGTACGGCCGGCTACGGAGCTGTAGGCACCCACGTTAAGGCGTGCAAGTCCGGTCAGGCCGGCGGTGTTGTAATCGTTGCCGTTGCAGTAAGTAGCATTGGCGTTGGCACCGTTGTGAGCCTGATACAGGCTCTGGGTGTGGCAGATGTAGCAGACCAGAGCGTCTTTGGCGAGGACGTCGTCGCCGTTGGAGTTACGCAGCATGTACTCGTTGTTGGAGCCGTGTGCGCCGATGACGGCCTTGTTGAAACCGGCGGTCAGGTTCACGTCGGCCTGACGGAACTGGCCCACGGTGTGGCAGTCGCCGCAGTGCAGGACGTTGTCGTCGGCCAGGGCTACGCCGTTGAGGGTGGTGTAGGTTGCGTTGAACTTGTTGAGTTCGAACATGGTACCGGTGATGGCTTTAACGCCTTTGATCGGTAATGCAGTAGCGCCGTCACGGAAGGCCATGTTGGCGGTGGAGATGTTGGTGAACTGTGCTGCAGTGAGGGTCTTGGCGGTGTACTTCTGACCGCGGACCGCGTGGTGCGAGCTGTTGCCGGTGTCGAACTGCGAGTACGCGTCTACGACGTTGACACGGGAAACCTGGTCGTAGGAGTTGGAGACGGTGTCGCCGAACGGGTTGAGAGCGGTACCGGTGTAGCCGGTTACGCCGTCGATGGCGGCAAACGCATCAGGTGCACCTGCCGCGTTGTGGCAGGAGAAGCAGAACTGGTCCATCAGGGTGTGGTTCGGTGCTGCGGGGTTCCACGGGTAGCCTGCGCCGACTGCCTCGGTCTGGTTGCCGAGCAGGGCGGTGTTGCCGTTACGGAGGTCGATCACTCCGTCGTTCATGTGGTTGGTGCTGTTGACGGCAACAGCGCTCCCCTCTTTCTTACCTTCGAGGTGGCAGACTGCGCAGTCGGAGTCCTGAAGAGCGCGGCCGGTTACGTGGTGCGAGCGCTTCTCGAACTCGTTGGTGATGGAGCGGACGCCGTCGTTGCTGGAGGCGCTGTCATGTTTGATGTTCACGTCGTGGCAGCCGATGCAGCTGGTTCCGACGGTGGAGGTTGCGGTGTGGATGGCGTTGTGGCAGTTTGCGCAACCAACCTCGACTACGGTGGTGTTGAAGGTTGCCAGTACTTCGGTGATGTTCTTGTCGGTGTGGCAGGAAACACATGCTACGCCTGCAGCGGTGACGGTGGCGGTCGAGGGAACTTCAGGTGCGTTGACGCCGGCGTGGCAGGTCTGGCAAGCGGTAGCCGGTGCTGCGATGTGGGCCGGAGCTGCGACGGTCTTGCTGCCGTCGATTGCGCCGTTGTCGAGGAAGTCGACGGAGTCGGAGATCAGTTTCAGGGCGTAGCCGTTGTTGTGGGCGTAGGCACCCGGATCGTGCTCAAGCAGGTTGTAGTTGAATGCTGCACCCATCACGTCCTTGCCTTTGCCGGTGTAGATTGCATCCCAGTTTTTGAAGGCGTTGGCCGTAACGGCGGCGGTGACTGCATTGGCCTCAGTGACCTCTACCTTGAAGAAGTAGGGGTAAGCAGGCCAGAAGTAGATCCCTTTGCCGGCCAGGTCGGACTTGAGACCGGCAAGCGCGGTGTGGAAAGCTTCCTTGGTTTGCTCGAGCTTGGCGCCGTTCATGCCGTCGTGGCAGCTCGCGCAGAGGGCGCTGTTGTTTGCGGTGATGACGCCGTTGGCATCCTTGGAGACGAAGTCCCAAGTGTGGCCGTGGCCTTCGCTCATGTGGCAGGCGACGCAGGGGCCGTTGGTCCCGGTGGCGAAGGTGTTGTCCTTGCCGAGGTTCTTGTGGTAGCCGATGCTGTCGTAGCTCTGGCCTGCGAACTCGTAGCCGGTCTTGTTGTAGACCGTGCCGCCGGCGGAAAGGTAGTGCGAGTTGATGAAGTTCAGGTTGGTGAACGCGTCGACTTTAAGCTTGATGCTGTCGCCGGTCTCGCGGCCGCCGTGGCAGCGTACGCAGATTGCGGATGCGCCCGGGACGTTGTAGGCAACGGTCGCGCCGTTGGACAGGGGCACGGTGAAGGCGTTGGAAGCGGTGCGCAGTGCGCCGGTGCTGACGTCGGCGTGGCAGGCGCTGCAGTTCAGGACTTCGCCGGCTGCCACGGGAGGAGTTGCCCCGAAGTAGTTGGCGGTGTCGCCCAGGGTTTCGAGTTTAGCAACGAATGCGGTGCCGTTGTGGCAGCGCTGGCAGGCAGCGCGGGAAGCGGAGCGCCAGTCGTAGTGAGCCCATGCTTCGCCGGCGGGGTTGCCGTGTGCGGAAGCCTTGTACTCAGCCATGATTTCGGCGTTGCCGGCATGGCAGTTGGTGCAGGTTACGGTTGCGCTGACATACTGCGCGTGTCCCGGAGCGACGGCACCACCGCTGTGCGAAGCAAGCGGGGTATCTGCTACAGCGGTCTTGGCATACTTGTGGCCTTCGAAGCTGTGGCAGTCGGAGCATACGGTGCTGCCTGCTTTGTGCAGGGCAACAGCGCTGTGGCAGGCAGAGCAGTCAACCTGCGGGCCAGGCATGGTTTTGTGGCAGGAAACGCAGTCGACGCCGTTAGCCTTGTGGTTGGACTGCAGCCACTGGGCGGGTACGTCTTTGACCGACTGGCTGACGCTGGCGGCCAGGTGGCAGGTGTTGGTGCAGTTCCTCTCCATGGCAACCGTGGTATCCACGCCATAGGCGGCGGTGACGGTGATGTTGGAGGTGATGTTGGAGATGGTCGCCTTCACCGGACCCTGGAACGGCAGGGTTACGGCAGCGCCGAAACGGTCGGTCAGGGCAACGGTGCCGCCGGTGACGGTAAGGGAGTTAACCTTGTTGTTGGAACCGGTCGGGGTGACGATCAGTCTGACCGCGCCGCCGTGGGCCACTGCGGGGTTCGCCGGAGCGATACCTGCGTTGGTGGTTACTACATAAGCAAGTTTCTGGTAGGTAGCCAGCACCGGGTTCACCGACTTGCCGGTAGCCGGGATGCCGGTGATGGTCCAGACGGTGTCGTCGCCATTCTTGGCGATGCTGCCGGTGGTGGTGACGCTCTTGATCTTGTAGCCGGTAGTTGCAGTAACAACGGCGGTTACCGGGGTGGCGTCGGTGTAGTTAACCAGCTTCGGCAGGCCGACGGAGGCGAGGGTGAACGCCTTGGTGCCGTTGGTGGCAATGGTGCCGCCGGAGTTGGTGTTGGTGAGCTGCAGCTGCCAGGTCTTCGGCACCACGACGGTGTTGGTGGATGCGAAGGTCGCGGTCAGGCCCTGAGCCTTGAGCACCGCGGGGCGGGTCGGATCAACCGGGGTCGGCTTCGCGATAGCCACAGATGCTGCGACGGTCCCGTCAGCAGGGGTGATGTCCGTCACGACAGCGCCGTTGATCTGCTTCAGAGCAGAAATCTTGAAGCCGGCGTTCGGTGTTACCACAACCGTTACGGCCGAGGTGCAGTTGGTGTATGCGATGCCGGTGGTTTGTGCGGCCTTGTTTCCGACCTTAATCGAACCACCGGAGTTCGTTAGCTGGGTCCGCACCGAGTATGTCGTGGCGGCCCAGGCACAGACCGCTGACATAACTGTCAGGCAAACCAGAGTGAGCAATCCTTTTTTCAACATTGAAGTCCCCTTTGTATGCTTCAGCGGTTGTGTTAGCAACCTGCTGAGGCGAAGTTTGACGAGGCTACAGCCTCCACATTGTTTAAATTACTTGATGTGGCAAGACAGGCAGATCAGAGACTCGGTTTGCTTAGCATACAGGAAGTAGTTCGGTGCGTTCTGCGGAGTACCGAGAACAACCTTGGCAGGGGTGCCGGCCTTGTAGTTGTCCTGGGTGGCGTTCTCTTTGTTGTGCACTTCGTGGCAGGTGGCGCAAGTCATGATGGAGCCGCCATACAGGTTGTCGGCGATGAGCTTGTTGCCGACGCCGTCGTTACGGGTCACGTTGTTGTACACGCCCTGAGCCTGGCTGTAGCTGATGCCGGTTGCGTAGCCGTTGTCGGAGGTGACGATCTCGGTGCCGGCTGCGTCGCCGTTGCTGGCCTTGGAGTTACGGAAGGCAGCGATGTCGTTGTAGTCGAAGCCGATCGGGTGGGTGTTGCTCAGGTCCTTGGTGAGGTCGGCGCGGCCTGCGTAATCGATCCCCTCGGAGACGGTGCCGATGAACTTGGTACCGGCCTGTGCGAAGGCGCTGCCGTGCTGGTCGACGGCGATGCCGCCGTCATGGCAGCTCATGCAGAGGCGGCTCGGGCCGGCCAGCGGATCGACGATGTCGAATGCGCCGTCGTTGGAGTTGTTCGGAGTAGCCCAGGTGTAAGCGGTGAACTGGTCGTCGGAGGTGAGCTCGTGGTTCCAAAGCGGCAGGTTGGCGGTGCCGTCGGTTACGTCAGCATGGTGAGGGGTGTGGCAGTAAACGCAGAC